>Ga0335075_10000043_pt1 | contig 270698 bp, 218 predicted proteins | sample Lox_Sample_24_FD_206723 | JGI IMG/M metagenome (GOLD analysis project Ga0335075, IMG submission 206723) | Soil microbial communities from Loxahatchee National Wildlife Refuge, Florida, United States - Lox_Sample_2.4 | ecosystem: Environmental > Terrestrial > Soil > Wetlands | place: USA...
TGGGAGATGTGCAAATGCTGCTTTCAGCATTTGCAAGCTCGGTGGAAAAGTTCCGCCCTTTGGAACTTTTCCTCCGAGCGCCATCTTCCACGGCCCGCTCTCACCCACAAATTCTGCTATAGAGCCACATTTTCCAGAGCCAGTAAAAGTGGTTGGCAAACGTCGCCAGAATGGCAAAGATCTCCAGCTCATACCAGCCCATCTGCAGGCAGATCACAACGATCGCCACGGCCAGCACAACTCCGGCACTCAACGCATAGACCGTGTCCTGACCCAGCGCAACAGTGGAGAAGGCCAGCAGGAACGCCAGCCCGGTCACCACCTGGGAGCGGTAGCGCAGCGTATGCGCTACCATCGCCGCAGCCACAACCAGCAACAGGATGCAGTTGAGCGTCAGCCCGTCCATCACCCGCATCGCGGGAACGTGCCACATGGCAAAGACGCTGAAGAACAGCAGCGCCCATCCGCCGCCGATGCCGGCCCGCCCCACCAGCCGGTAACGCTCCCTCCGCTCCAGCCAGATTCCGCCGCCCAACAAAGCGGCAGAGGCCGCGCACAACAGAGTCACTTTGCCTGCCGGTCCCATGGCGACGAGCAACACACGGCCCAGCAGCGCGAAACCCAGCACCAGCAGGACAATCCCGAGCTTCGCGAAGACATTCATCCCCAGCACTTCCTCCAGCGGCAGGGTCGCGCGCATCCGCTCGGCAATGCTCCTGCGCGGCGGTGCGGATGGAAAGGAGGTGTTCGCCGCTGGACGAGCAGCATTCAGGAACGCGGGAGAAAAATCAGACGCTTGCCACGGCTCGGCCTCTGGAGATCGGCCGCCGGGCGCTTCCTCGGGAGGCGGCGCGGCAGCTATGGATTCGACACGGATCTGTTCAGGCATAGCAATCGCAGCAGTTTCCCGCAGGCTGACAGGAGAAGTCGGAGGGGTTTTCGGTTCCACGGAGGCGGCTGCCGGCGTCTCCACCTGCACCTCGCTCGGCGGCTGGGCTGCGGCTCTCGGCATATCCGCGAGCTCACGGCGAAGCTGCGTGATCTCGCGCCTCAGCTCCGAGATTGTTCCCCGGGAATTCGCTGCCTCCCAGTCGATGCGTTCTCCGAGACCCTTGGTGCGTCTCAGGGCAACAAAGGCGGCCACCGGGGCCACAAGAGCCACACCCGCTGCCAGCAACCCGATCAACCACAACGCGCTGTCCATAACTCACCTAAGTGGAAGAAGAAGATGTTGGCACCGATGTCAGATCGTACGGACCCGGAAGTCCTGCATTCATTTCGCACGCCGGCCAGCCGTCAATAGGGATAGTTGTAGCTCGGCTGCTGAGGCAGAGCGGAAGCGTCGAGCAGGAAGCAGTGGCGGCCCGCGCTGTGAGTCCACGCATCCGGATCGACTCGAGGCTGCTGGTTGCCGTTCTGCCATGGACTGCGGGCGGCGAAATCCGCGCAGAGTTGATATTGGCTGCCCTGAGCCGGATGGTATTCAAAGTCTTGGTGGGTGATTGGATCGGTGTAGGTGCCTGGGACATCCGTAAGACTGGCCGGGAGCTGGGATGAGTGGCTCTGCCAATAGTTCCGTATGGCGCTCGACAGTTTATATAGCTGCTGAACGCGTTGGTTGTCGGCGACGATCTTGCGCTGAGTATTGGGCGCGCCAAGCTGGCCGAAGCCAAGGGCAATCATGATGACGACGGACGTGGCGCTCATAACCGCCATGAGCCGGTCACGGCTGAATGGGCCGCCCGCCGCTTCGACCCGGCGCAGGCCGCCGAAGTAATACCAGAAGACGCCGGTGGAGACCAGGAGAACGACCAGGCTTTTCGCGAGGAACACCGAGCTAAGCTCGCCGCGGAGCAGATAGGCGAGCGCGGCGATCAGGTCGCCCATGAAGACAGAGGCGGCGATGACCAGTGCCATGTACGTGAGCCACTTTCGAATGCCGGAGTCGAGCTTGTCCGGGTCCGCCGCCGCCTCCCGGAGCACCACGCGCGACACCAGCAAATAAAGCGGAAATGCGACGATGATCGCGGCCAGTGAGGTGGTCACGCTATAGGTGCTGAAGGTCTGGCCGTAGCCCTGGAAAAGCGGGTCCGCCAACCAGCGATCGATGAGCGAGAACGCAAGGCAGCCGAGCGACAGGGTCCAGACGGAGAGCGTGGAGAAGATGAGCAGGTAAAAGAAGGCGTCGCGGGCGGAGGCGCCGCTGCCGGGACGCGGCGGCACCTCGATTCCGGTTTGGCGTTGATAATGGTCGGCGAGGGCGGAGTAGGCCTGCTTCTCCGTCCAGCCGCGTGCGGTAAGAAGGCCGACGAACGACGGCACGGGAATGCCGGCGTCGAGCGACTTCTGGATGAACTCGGCAACTCGATTGTCTCGGCTCATGGTGCGCTCCTCGATCGCAAAGTTGCGACAACCGTGAGACTAAGTGGTATCCGGGGCGAGAACTATACGGCGGGTGACAGTTCCGGCGACTGTCATACCCGCGGAAACCAGGCATTGCAGGCTTTGAACGGAAGATTGGCTGTCCCTTCCGGGCAGGACCTCAGGGGTCGGAGACTGGGCGAACGATGCAGATTACGCTGAGCAAAACGAGCGATGTGCCCCTGCGACAGCAGCTCGCGGAACAGATCGTCTTCCTGATTACGACAGGCCAGCTCCAGCCAGGCGAAGAACTGCCCAGCGTGCGGGCGCTGGCTCGCCTGAGCAAGGTGCACCACAACACCGTGAGCGAGGCCTACCAGGATCTGGTGCGCAGGGGCTGGGTCACCCGGCGGCGCGGGAGCCGCCTGATGGTGGGCACGAACGCAGGCCATGCTTCGGCAAACCCGCGCGATCTCGATGAGCTGATCAATCAGACCATCCAGCGCGCTCGGCAAATGGGCCATTCGCTGCAGGCGCTGCGGCAACGGGTGCGCGAGCGCCTGATGGCGCAATTGCCCGATCATCTTCTGGTGATCGAGAATGAGCCGGGCTTACGCGGAATCCTCCAGGCGGAGATCCGCGGGTACCTCGGCTGGCCGGTCGAGAGCTGCTCGTACGAAGCCTTCGCCGGGGAACCCGCATTGGCCATCGGCGCCCAGGTGGTCGCCGCCAACCACCTCATCGAAGAGATCACGCCGATGGTCCCGCGCAATCGGCCGGCCATCGGTCTGGTTTATGCGCGGCCGACCGAGCATCTCGACCTGGTCCGCAATTTGCACAATCCTTCCATCGTTGCCGTTGTGTCCGGAAGTGAGAGTCTGCTGAGGACAGCGCGAGGTCTCCTTGCGCCCGCCATCGGGATGAGACATACCTTCAGTGAAGTTCTCGCCGATCCGGACGCTGCGATTCGTTTGGGCAGTGCCGATGTGGTGTTTTGCGACACAATCACCTTTGCAAAAGTGCATTTCCGCCGCAAGATTCTCTATCGGCTGATCGACCCTGAATGTCTTGAGCATCTTGCTGCATCTCTGAGTCCGAGCTGACCCCCCGGCTCATTACCGCTTGTGACGCCTTTTCCGCTCTGCAGCTTCACCATCTTCCAAAGCCACTGCAAACTGCGCTCGCTTGCCACTTCTCCTGGCGGTAGAGAAACGAACTATGGTTGCGATTCATGTGCGAAGCCGGCGTGGTTTTCCGGATCCGCCCGTCGGCCGCGGTTCGGGTCGGCGTTTTGCGCCCGGATATGAGATATTGCGCGATTGCATTACGCGCAAGTTTTTGTTGCGCGATACTCATATTATTGCGCTATAATCCCTTTGATTGCGCGAAAATCATTCCGCGCAACTACAAAGGTCAAATCGGTGCCCAAGCAGCTCGGCGAAAGCGATTTTGCGGCCATTCTCGCGGCCGTCGCGAACCATCCTGGCGGTGCGAGCCGCATGGAAATCGCGGCGGGACTTCCGCAGGCATTGGCTCCGCGGACACTACAGTTCCGGCTGCGGAATCTGGTTCAGGCGGGACGGCTGGTCACGGAAGGCCAGGGCCGTGCGCTGAAATACCGGCTGCCCAGTAGCCCCGCAGCGCCAGCCACCGAGCGAAAGGAGACGGCGGAAGCGGCTCCCGTGGTTCCGATATCGCGCGACGGCGCCGCGATCCAGCGTTATGTGGGCCGCCCCGTCGAAGCACGGAAGCCGGTAGGCTACAAGCGCGACTTTCTCGACAGCTATCGGCCGAATGTCCGGTACTACCTCTCGCCGGGAGAGAGCGCGCGTCTGGCGACTATCGGCGCGCGTCCGATCGCGGCGGAAGCTGCAGGCACATACGCCAGGCAAATTCTGAGCCGGCTTCTGATCGATCTCTCGTGGAACTCAAGCCGCCTCGAGGGCAATACCTATTCGCTGCTCGATACGCGGCGTCTCATCGAATTTGGCGAGGAGGCCCAGGGTCGCGACCGGCTCGAAGCGCAGATGATCCTGAACCACAAGGAGGCGATCGAGTTTCTGGTCAATGCCGCGGATGAAATCGGCTTCAACCGCTACACCATCCTCAATCTGCACGCAATCCTTGCCAACAACCTTCTGCCCGATCAGAACGCCGCTGGGCGGCTGCGACGCATTGCGGTCGGCATCGAGCGTTCGACCTATCAGCCTCTGGCCGTGCCGCAGCAGATCGAGGAGTATTTCGATCAGATCCTCGCGACGGCGGCGGCGATCGAAGATCCCTATGAGCAGGCCTTTTTCGTAATGGTGCAGATGCCCTATTTACAGCCCTTCGACGACGTCAATAAGCGCGTGTCGCGGCTCGCGGCCAATATTCCATTCATCAAGCGAAATCTGTCGCCGCTGTCCTTCACCGATGTGCCGCGCAAGCTCTACACCGAGGCGACGCTCGGCGTTTACGAGCTGAACGACGTGGCATTGCTCAAGGACGTATTCATCTGGGCATATGGGCGGTCGGCCGAACACTACACGGCAGTGCGGCAGTCACTGGGCGAGCCCGATCCGTTCCGCTTCAAATATCGCGCGGCCCTACGCCAGATCGTCGCCGAAATCGTGCGTGAGCACCTCGACCGGAAGACGGCGTCCGGTTTTCTGGCGCAATGGACCGAACAAAACATCTCACCCGAGGATCGGGAGGGGTTCCGGGAAATGGCTGAAGCCGAGCTGCTCGGCCTTCATGAAGGTAATTTCGCGCGCTACCAGATCAGGCCCGCGGAATTTGCCGCATGGCAGGCGATCTGGGCAACGAAGACGGCGCCCTAAACATGACATCGTCGTCCTGATTGAATGGCTAAAGCAAAGCCCGTTCGATACTCATCCTGCTCTTCCTGACGTCCAGAGTTGCCAGCGGATCGTCGAAGAGTAGTTCGTAGCCGCATCGCGGATCTATCGACCACCGAGCGCGTATCGTCCTTTTGCACCAGGAGGCGGACGATGTTCGATCTTCAGATCATCCACGTACCCAACAACCATCTCGAATGGAGGGCGCCAGGTAACAGCGAGTGATCGGCTCGACATCCGCGGTATATCATCGGTACGCGATCTATGGGGCTTCACGCAGGGGAGCGTCTCGGGATCTATGAAATCCTGTTGCCGCTGGGAAAAGGCGGGATGGGCGAGGTGTATCGTGCGCGCGACACGCGGCTCAACCGCGAGGTGGCGATCAAGGTGCTGCCGCAGGCGTTTGCCGATGATCCGAATCGGATGGCACGGTTTGAGCGCGAAGCGCGGTTGCTGGCCTCGCTGAACCATCCTCATATTGCAGCGATTCATGGCCTGGAAGAAGCCGATGGACAGCGGGCGCTGGTGATGGAACTGGTCGAGGGGCTGACCCTGGAGGAACGAATTGCCGGCCCTCCCCTTCCGCTCGAAGAAACCATTTCCCTGGCTCTTCGAATCGCCGCCGCCCTTGCCTGCGCACACGACCAGGGCATCATCCACCGCGCCCTCAAACCCGCGAACATCAAGGTCGCTCCGGATGGGCAGGTGAAGATTCTCGATTTCGGCCTGGCCAAAGCGATGATTACGGGTTTTTCCGGATCTTCCGCTGACGCGATCACGCAGCAAGAGACAACCAACGCCGGAATGGTGCTGGGAACGGCAGCTTACATGTCTCCCGAACAGGCGCGTGGACAAGATGTAGACCGCCGCTCCGACCTCTGGTCGTTTGGTGTGGTCGTGTATGAGATGCTCACCGGCAAGCGACCTTTCGGCGGGCAGACGATCTCCGACACCCTCGCAGCCGTCCTGCGCGAAGCGCCCGATCCCGAAGGCGTTCCGCTGCACATGCGCCGGCTGGTTGCTGCATGCCTTGAAAAGGACCGGTGCGCGCGGCTGCGCGATCCCAGAACCGCTTGAAGCCCCCTGTTACTTTCCGATGCAGAAGCTTGAAAAAATGCGACTCAGCACGTCTTCGGTCGTGGTTTCTCCGGTCAGGCTGTCCAGTTGCCGCAGCGCGGCGTACAGGTGCAGCAGCAGCATTTCATGCGGGATTCTTTCCGCAACAGCCTGCCGCGCTTCCTCGAGCGCCCCCTCCGCGCCGCTGACCGCTTCCCACTGCCGCAGGCTGGTCAGGATGCCCGATTCGCTCTCGCCCGCCGGATTGCGGACCATCTCCACAAGCGCATCGCGCAGGGCCGGCACACCCTCCCCGGTCAGGACACTGGTCCGCACCACGCTAACGGCCGCACCGGATTCCGACAGCGGTGATACGTCGAAACCCGTCTCGCCGCCTGCGCCATCGGCCGGAAGATCGCATTTGTTCTGGGCCACCAGCGCGCGGCGTCCGGCCAGGGAAGCGATCAGATCCCGCTCGTCCTCGCGCAGCGGTACGGAGGCGTCCAGCACCACCACGACCAGGTCCGCTTCGGCCAGCACTTCGCGCGATTTGCGCACCCCGATAGCCTCGGCTTCCTCGCTGGTTTCGCGCAGGCCCGCGGTATCCACCAGTTCGAGGGGAATCCCGCCCAGCGAAAGCCGCTCCGTCACCAGATCGCGCGTGGTTCCCGGCTGCGCCGTCACGATGGCGCGTTCGCGCTCCAGCAGCAGGTTGAACAGCGACGACTTGCCCACGTTGGGGCGGCCGACAATCGCCAGGCGCAGTCCGGCATGCACCATCCTGCCATGCTCCCAGGATTTCGCCAGCTTCCCGAGTTCTCCGGAAATGGTATCCAGAAAGGTGACAATTTCAGCATCCGGCGTCACCTCCACATCGTCTTCGGCGAAATCGATGCCGGCCTCCAGCAGCGCGATCAGCTCCACCAGCTTTTCCTTGGCAGGATGCACGCGGCGCGAAAGCGCCCCGCCCATCTGTTCGGCGGCTATCCGCGCCTGGTAGAGCGTCTGCGCTTCGATCAGGTCGCGGACCGCCTCCGCCTCGGTCAGATCCATCCGGCCCGCCAGGAAGGCGCGCTCCGTGAATTCCCCGGGCCGCGCCAGCCGCGCGCCCGCGCGCAGCGCCAGCCGCACCAGCATTTCCAGCACCACAGGCGACCCGTGCGCGGCAATCTCCACCAGGTCTTCGCCCGTATAGGAACTGGGCCGCGCAAACCAGGTCACCACCGCTTCGTCGATTCTTGCGCCGGTTTCGGGATCGGGCACATCGGCCAGCCGCGCCCGCGCATGCTCCATCGGGGCGCGCATCCGCACCAGCTCTCCGGAGATTTCTCGAGCATGCGGGCCCGAAAGCCGCACGATCCCGATCCCGCCGCGGCCTGGCGGCGTCGAAATCGCCACAATCGTCTCCTGCGCGATCGACTCTCGCTCGGTCGTATGTGGATGAGGCTGCACGCTGCAGCTCCTGTCAGGTACGCCCCGCTGCCGGATCCTTTATCGCCGGCGCCCGCTGAAGCGGCTGCCGGGTCTTTCGCCCGCGGACTGCCGGACATGGCCCTTCGGGTAGACCACGACGTAGCGATGCATGCCCTCGCCCGACGAAGCCGTTTCGAGGTCGTCGTATCCGCGAAACGCCAAATGCACCATTCTGCGCTCCCGCGAGCTCATCGGCGCAAAGCTCCACGGCTGTCCTGTCCGGCGGACGCGCTCCGCAGCCGTCTCTGCGGCCAGCCTGATCTCCCCCGCCCGCAGCGCCTTGAAGTTTTCCGCGTCGAAGGAGATTCTGTCGTGCTCCTCGTTTTCGAGGTGCAGTATCTTGGCCGCTACATGCTCGAGAGCACGCAGCAGCTCCCCCCCGCGCTGTGTCAGCAGCCCCGCATCGGGTCCCGCGAGCTCCACATAAATCTCCCGCGCTTCGAGCCCGGCCGGGTCGGCAGCCCCCGCGCCCGCTGTGATCCGGTATTTCAGGCGCAGTCCGCCCAGGGAGGTGAGCGCTTTCAGGAATTCTGCGATCTTCTGAGCGGCAGCGGAGTAATCGTCGATCGGCATGGGGTATCTTTGTTCCTGGCGTTCCGACGTAATTTAATCACAACAGCGAGGCGTCAGACCGACGGCCGGATATCCTCGGGACTTATCGCCGCGCGCTGATCGTCTTACCGGCTTTCTTGGACGCGCGCTTCGCGGCGATCGCCCGCATTTCCCGGCCCATACTGGTGCGGTTGATGATCAGCTGCTGCCCGACGCCAATCAGGTTGCTGCCCGAGTAATACAGGGACACCCCCGAGCCGAGATTCCACATGATGAAGCCGAAGAACACCGGCATCATGAAGGCCATCATGCGCTGCTGGCGCTGGTCCATCCCTGGCGAGGGTGTAAAGAACTGGGTCAGGAACAAAGAGACGATAACAAAGATCGGCAGGATGTGGGTCGGATCGGGCGCGGAAAGGTCCTTCAGCCACAGCCAGTGCGCGTGCCGCAGATCAATCGCCTTCTCCAGCATCTCGTAGAAGCCGATGAGCAGCGGATACTGCAGCAGCATGGGCAGGCATCCGCCGAACATATTGACCCCGTTGGCCCGCTGCAGGTCGAAAATTTCCTTGTTCATTTCCTGCCGCCGCGGGTCCGTGGTCTTGTACTTGGCGTACCTGGCCTTGATGGCATCCATCTGCGGCTGCAGGCGCTGCATTCTCAGCGACGTCTTCATCATCATGAAGCGCGTCGGCAGCATGGCGATATTCAGAATGAAGGTCAGGACCAGAATCGCCCAGCCCCAGTTCGGAATGCCGTGGTTCACGAAAAAGCGCAGAACCAGCAGCATCGGCTTGGCAATCCACGTCCACCAGCCGTAGCTGACCACGTCGGCCAGGTTGCCGCCGTTCGCCGTGTGGATGGAGGCCAGCAGATCGGTCACCTTCGGCCCTGCAAACACGGCGGTGTCGAGAACACCGCCGCTTTCGCCCACGGCTGCGCCGACCACCGGCACCTTTTCGGTCTCGCCGGCGACCGGATGCTCCGGGTCCTTCGGAATATCCAGTTCGTTGTGCAGCGTGACCACGCTCGTGTCCGCGGGATTCTGCGGAATAAAGATCGCCGCGAAATACAGATCGGCCGGCCCCGCATAGTCCACCGGGCCCTCGAGCGTCGCACCGTCTGCGATCTTCTTCGCGGCAATCTGATCCGTCTTGGCGTTGATCGAGTCGTCGAAGGTGCTGTTGGCGTACTCCGGTCCCGTGCTCTGGTCCCCGAATCCTGAGGGCCAGGCCAGCAGGACGGTTACCGGCGCGCCATTTTGCGTTACCGAAACGTCGGCGCGGATTACATAGCCCGACTCGAAATGGTACGTCTTGTGGACCGTCAGGCCGCCGGCGGAATACACGAAGCTCAGCAGGCCCGGAGCTTCGAGGGTCCCCGTCGCTGACGGTACATAGAGCGCGGAATTCAGCTTCGCGCGCAAACTCGCGTCATAGGCATACAGCGAAAGCGGCAGTCCGAACTTTGCCGCTGCCGCGTGATTCACCAGATCCAGCGGCTTGCCGTCCTCGCCCGTATATTTCTTCAGCAGCCACGAGGTCACATCGCCGCCGCGATTGCTGAAGGTGATCCGGTAAAGCTCATTCTCGACGACCGTCTGCTTCGGGCCACTGGCTTCGATCGTGCTTACCGCGGCGGCCGGAGCCTGCACCCGCGCTTTCGGCCGGGGCGCCGGACTTGCCGGGGCCGCCGTGCCGACGCCACCGTTCGCCGCCGAGGGTGTGTTGTTTTCCGCCGCCTGCGTCTTTTGCTGCGGATGCTCAGCGGGGACCTGCGGCTTCTTCGGAGAAAACAGCTCGAAAGCCACCATCATCAGCACAAACGCGATGAAGAACCCAAAAAGCGACCGGGAATCCATCCCGCCGCCTCCGCCCTGCTGATTCGGATTTTGTATCTCTGCCAAACTTCCGTTTCCTGTTCTCTCGTTGTCGTCCCGCGGCCTGCGCGGAGGATTCAGTGTGCCTGCCCTGCCGGAACCGCCGGCTTTGCGCCGCGCCTGGCCGGCACCGGATCGAAACCACCACGGCAGAGCGGATGGCAGCGCAGCAGTCTGCCCAGAGCCATTGCTCCGCCACGCAGCAGCCCATACTCGCTCACCGCGATCGCCGCATATTCGGAACACGTGGGCTGATAGCGGCATGCCCCGGATGCGCCCCCGAGCGCATGCATTGCCGGAGACAGCGCTCTCTTATATACGAGCAGCAGCCCCGCAAAGATCCCATCCCTCAGCGTGCGCAGGCCTTTCCCATCCTGCTTCATCGCTTTGCCTCCGCCCCGGATCTCACTCCCGCGAAGATGCGCGCCACTTCGGCTTCCAGTCGAGTGAACTCCATTTCGAGTACCGTGCGCCGCGGATGGAGCACCACGTCCACCCCTCCGGGCAGATCCTGCGCGTGCAGCCGCACCGCTTCTCTCATGCGCCTCCGCATCCGGTTGCGCTCCACCGCCCTGCCCAGCGCGCGTCCCGTGGTCAGTCCGATCCGCGCCTGCGCGCCGGCTGCTTCGCCTTCTCCGCGTACCCGATAAAAGTAGCTCATGGACGCGGAGGAATACCGGCGGCTCTCTCGATACACGCGCTGATAGTCCGCATGCTTCCGCAGACGGGCGCTGCGCCAGTCGAAAGTGGCCTCCGGCATATTTCCATTCTGACTCGCTCGGGATCAGGCAGCCAGCGGCGGCCTCGCGGAACGGATGGTACGAGCGGAACCTTTTAGTCGCGAAATCCGGCGCTGACGGAAACTCGCACGCGCCCTTTGGCGCGGCGACGCGAGAGCACAGCAGCGCCGCTCTTCGTCTTCATGCGGCTGCGGAAGCCGTGCGTCTTCGAGCGGCTGCGGCGGTTGGGCTGAAATGTGCGCTTCGGCATGGAAACGAAACTCCTGACTGGTTGAACCTGGGATTCGCCGGTCGGCGTGCCGCCATTCGCGGCTCACTGGAATGCGCAGCTCAGGCACACCCGCCAGGCAATCGCTCGCAACACGCCTTCTCGCAGCAAAAATCAAGTATATCCCATCGCCTCCCCCTCAGCAAAAGACGGGCCACTCCCGCGCGTTTCACCAGCCTCGGTGCAAATTTTTTCGGTTACTTTTTTTCTTCCGTGGAGCTCTCTCTTTTCGGCTTGCGCTGTGCTACTATCGGCAACGTTCACTTAAGATTTTTTCGACGCCCTGCGGCTGTCGGAAGAACCTGACCGAAGCTCCGCTGCAACTGAACGGAGTCATTCCAGGCCACGACCTGCCCTGAACTCGCCCTGTTTCCACAACACAGGGTCTGCCTCGGGCATTTCGTAATTCGGCCCTGCGGTCGCTTCCAGGCTCGGGTGTTGCGTAGAGGGATTCGCTCATATGTCTTTCGCCGTCACTCCGTCGGTCGCCCTCAATCCGTGGGTTCAGATCCTCGCGGCGCTGGAAAAGAAAGTCAACCGTCAGTCCTACGACACCTGGCTCAAGCCGACCCGTTTCAGCTATACGCGGGACCGCATTCTCTTCGTCCGCATTCCCACGCCTGAGTTTCGTAACGTCGGCGACCGTTACGGCGATCTCATTCAGGAAGCCATCGAGAACCTTCAGCTCGACTTCGACGACGTGCACTTCATCACCCCCGACGAGGATCCCACGCTGCCGCGGATGCGGGAAGACGGCGGTTTCCCGCCAGCGCCCTCGTCGCCGATGTCGCACCATCCCAACGGCTCTTCTCTGCGCCCGCAGACCGCCGGCCCGCAGCAGGCGCGCTTTGACTGGTCCACGGCCGCCCAGCTCAACCCCCGCTACACTTTCGACGCCTTCGTTTGCGGCCCCGGCAATCAGTTCGCGCGCGCCGCGGCGCAGGCCGTCGCCGAGCAGCCTTCAAAAGCCTACAACCCGCTCTTCCTCTACGGCGGCGTGGGCATGGGCAAGACCCATCTCATGCATGCCATTGGCCACGAGGTGAAGCTGCGTAATCCCGGCGCATCCATCTCCTACGTCTCCGCGGAGAAGTTCACCAACGAGATGATCAGCTCTGTTCGCTACGACAAGATGACCAGCTTCCGCGACAAGTTCCGCACCGTGGACGTGCTGCTCATCGACGACATCCAGTTCCTCTCCCAGAAGGAGCGCACCCAGGAGGAGTTCTTCCACACCTTCAATGCGCTGCACGACAATATGAAACAGATCGTGATTGCCTCCGACCGTCCACCGCGCGAGCTGGCCGAGATCGAGGATCGTCTGCGCAGCCGCTTCGAGTGGGGACTGATCGCCGACATCCAGCCGCCCGATCTCGAAACCAAGGTCGCCATCCTGCAGAAGAAAGCCGAAAGCGAACACGTCACGCTGCCGATGGACGTGGCGCTGTTCATCGCGTCCAACGTCCGCACCAACATCCGCGAACTGGAGGGTGCACTGGTGCGCCTGGTGGCCTGGTGCGGCCTCAACGGCGTTGAAATCGTCCTGCCCACCGCGCAGCAGTGCCTCAAGCAGTTCATTGACACCCAGGTGCGCAAGATCACCATCGAGTCCATCCAGCGCGCCGTCGCCGAGCAGTTCGGCATGCGGGTGGCTGAGCTCAAGCAGAAGAACAACTCCCGCGCGGTCGTGGTCCCCCGCCAGATCGCCATGTACCTGGCGAAGCAGCTCACTGAGGCATCGCTGCCGGAGATCGGCCGCCAGTTCGGCGGCAAGCACCACACCACCGTGATGCACTCCATCGGCAAAATCGACGAGCAGCGCCGCAACGACAAGAACCTCAACAGCACCCTGAACAAGCTCCAGGAAACGCTGAACGGCTAGGCTGGCTGCGCAGGCTCCGCCAGACGGAGATCAGCTGCTCCCGTGCCGCGCGACGCATCGAAATCGCTTCACGAAGCTCTCGAACTCCCTCCCGCGGCGCGGGCTGCGCTCGCCGATTCTCTTCCGGACCGCCTGGAGACGGCCGTGGATGCGGATGCCGGGAAGAGTTGAGCAGCGCGTGGCCTTTCCGGAGAACGGAGCGGCAATCCCTGTTCCATGGGGGCACGTGCAGGCTCGTATCGCTCGCTGGCTCCAACGGTGACGCCGGACGTCCTTTTCCAACCCGCAGCGGAAGAGGAACTCGCCGCGGCCGTCGACAAGTACGGCGGGCCCAGTCAGGGCGCAGCCGCACTTTCCCTGCAGAGAGGTCAGGTGCGACAGAGCGAATCCGCAGATCTGCGGCGCAGGGTTGCCGGAGAGCCGTTCAGCTCTGCAGCTCGTCCAGCCCGGCTGACTTGTAAATCTCTGAGATGTACGACATGTCCCGCAGACCCTCCTCGCCATCGGTCTTCGGCTCGCGATCGTTCCACACGCAATCCGCAAAGTAATCGGCCTCCGCCATGAACTGCGCCGGATCGTGCTGCGGATCGGGCATGTCGATCGTCTGATCCCCGGCCAGGCTTCCCGTCAGATGCATCCCCTGGTACGGAAACGCCGGATCCATCTTCAGCCAGCCCTTCGATCCCTGTACCCTGAAGTACCCGCCCGTCCCCATGCCGCCGTACGTCGTGCTGCAGCTGGCCAGAATCCCCGAAGGAAACTTCATGCTCCAGCTGTCGTTCTCCTCCACCTCGGTAAACCGCCCGTCGTGATCCACCACCGACGCAATCGCCTTGATCCCGGAGCCGTCCTCTGCCGGTTCCTCGCCCGTCAGATACCGGGTCGCGTTCAGGCAATAGATACCCACGTCCACCAGCGGCCCGCCGCCGGCCATCTTCTTCTCGAGCCGCCATGAAGGTTTCCTGACGCCGTCGAACACAAACGTCTTCTGTATATCGAATCCGAACGCGCTCTCGATCGTCTGCACCTGTCCCAGCGCGCCCGACCGGATCAGCTCGATCGCCTTCAGATGCAGCGGATGGTACTGGCACCGGTAAGCGATCATCAGCTTTACCTTCTTCCTGCGGCAGACATCGATCATCTTCCTGCAGTCTCCGAGGCTCGTCGCCATGGGCTTCTCGCACAGCACGTGCTTGCCCGCATGCGCGGCGCGAATCGTATACTCGGCATGCATCGAGTTCGGCAGCGCGATATACACCGCGTCAATGTCTTTATCCGCAGCAATCTCGTCGAAGTTTTCGTAGTCGTAAATGGAGGGCGAGGGCACGTTATACATCGCCGCCTGCCGCTCCGCCTTCTCCCGGTGTCCGCTCACCAGCGCCACCAGCCTGCCCGTCTTCGACAGCGCCACGCCGGGCATGAACTGCCCCATCGAAATGCGCCCCAGGCCCACGATGCACCAGCCCAGCCTGCGACCGGCGTTCTGATCGGCCTGCGCTCGGAGATCCGGCAAAGCGCTGGAGAACGCGGCCATGGCGCCTAAACGCGAGAAATCGCGGCGACTCAGCTTCATTTCGAACTCCCCCCGCGCCCATTGTAGGCCGCGAATCAGCCGTCCCTGCGCCAGCGCAGGTTCACCAGGACAGAAACGGCGATTTCCGCACCCACTCCGCACTGCCCAGCTGCTCCAGCATGAACGCCGCCACGTCGGCGCGTGCAATGCGCATCCCGCGCGGCGGCAGGCCGTCGCCGTCCACGCGATACACTCCGCGGCCAGGACGGTTCAGCAGGAACGGCGGCTGCACAATCGTCCAGTCCGTGTTGCTTTTCCGGATCAGCTTCTGCATAGCGCGCTGCGCCTCAAAGGCGTGGCGCAGGAGTGTCAGCCGCAGGAAACCAGTGATCAGCTTCCCCGCGCCCGATACCCTGCTGCCGGCTCCGGGCCACGCACCGGCCGCTCCCAGCACAATCAGCCGCCTCACCCCATGCCCCTCAATGGCAGCCAGAATCCCGGCCATGGCCTCCGGCAGCAGCGTGCTGTCCCGGAGCGAGCGCGATCCCAGCGCCGAAAGCACCGCGTCCTGCCCGCGCACAGCGGCCCCCACCGCCTTGGCGTCTCTGGCATCGCCTGCGGCGAGACGAATCCCCGGCATACCGGCCAGAGACTGCGGGTTTCGTACGAATGCGGTCACCTCGTGTCCCAGCGCCACTCCCTGCCGCACCAGTTCCCGCCCGGTACCACCCGACGCTCCAAAAACGACAATTTTCATCGCGCCTCTCCCCTCGCGCCCTGGACTGGCTCCAGCCGCCCTGCCGCTTCAAAGATTTCGGGCTCGAGGGGCCGGCCTCACCGCTCCCATCCCCGGTTTTTCCTCGCCAGCTCCGTCGTCTGTGCACACTTCGGATAACCACTTCTCTGTGCATTACCCATCTTCAGCAGGGGCGCGTCCCCACTGCCTCGGCCACCGCTTTCCACTCAATACCGTCCCTTTCCACACCCCTCGCCAATCCGGCTGTTGAATCCGTGGAGATCCAGCCCCACCCGCCGTCTTCTGCCCCGGCCTTTCCTTCTTTTGCTTTCCAGTCTGCCCGGTTTTCTAAAACCGGCACGCGTCCGGAACCAGCACCGGCAGCAGTTTATGCCCGGCTTTCCACTTTTCCCACGGGAACGACTACGGCTGCGAGAAGGACGAAATCAAAAAGGGCTTGTTTCCCCGTCGCCGTCCGCCTCACAAACTGGTTCGCACTTTCCAACCGCGTTTTCCAGAGCGCCTGTTTTGCCCTTTTGTCTCTACAATGAGGGGTCACCCGTTCTTTCCCTGCGGAGCGTCGCTTCCGCATGGTGTAAATTGAGTCCAACTGCTTCAGGGGAGCCAATATGCCGGCTGGAGTTGAACAGGAAAAAGCCGTCCAGGGAGCTGCGATGGAGATTGCCGTCAGCCGTCAGGATTTGCTGCGGGAACTGACCGCCACCCAAAGCGTTGTCGAGCGCAAAACCACCATCCCGATCCTCTCCAATTTCCTGCTTGAAGCCGATGGCGACCGCATCACGATCACGGCAACGGATCTGGACCAGAGCATCCGCACCTCCTGCGCGGCGAAAGTCAAAAAGCCCGGCTCCTGCACCATTCCCGCGCGCAAGCTATACGACTACATTCGCCTGCTGGGCGACGGAGACATCTCCATCAAGCTGCTCGAGAATCACTGGGTGCAGATTCGCGCCGGCCGCTCCAACACGCGCATGGTCGGCATGGCGCGCGCCAATTTCCCTCAGGTGCCGGAGTTCCCTGAAAGCTCGGTCACGCGCATTCCCGTCGCTTCCCTGCGCAACCTGATCGCCCGCACCGTCTTCGCAATCTCGAACGAAGAGTCGCGCTACACACTGAATGGCGCGCTGCTCATTCTCAAAGCCGAATCGCTTGCCATGGTGGCCACCGACGGCCATCGCCTGGCGCACATTGAAAAGACCGGGGAAAGCTTTCCCGGGATCAGCGGCGAAAAGAAGGTGCTCATCCCGCGCAAGGCTCTTCAGGAGCTGCAGTCGCTGCTGGCCAACACCGAAGCCGAGGCCCTGGACTTTGCCGATGACGACGCGACGCTCTTCTTCCGTGTCGGCCAGCGCGTGCTCACCAGCCGCCGTCTCACCGGCCAGTTTCCCAACTACGAGGCGGTGATGCCGCGCGACAACAACAAGTTTGTCATCGTGCGCAGCCAGGATCTTTCCGCTTCCATTCAGCGCGTCGCTCAGTTCGCCGACGAGCGCTCCGGCGCCATCAAAATGCGCATCGAGCAGAACGAGCTGAAGATTTCCTCCTCCTCCGCCGAAGCCGGCGAGTCGGAAGACACCATCGAAACCCCCTACAGCTCCGAGCCCATCGTCGTCGGCTTCAATTCCGTCTACCTCATCGACTTTCTCAAGGCCATCGGCAACGAGGGAGAGGTGCGTCTCGAGTTCAAAGACGCGCAGTCTGCCGGCCAGGTGCGTCCGGAAGACGCCTCCGACGACTACAGGTACCGTTACATCATCATGCCGATGCGCATCTGACCCCGGCGCAGCGGCGCGGCACCTGCAAAACAACGCATAAAACGGCCGAACGGCCACAAGCTGCGTTATATGGAAAGTTGCAGGAAGCTGCACTCCTGTCAGCGCATTGTTTTGGCGAATGTCCGGCTAAGATTGCAACCGCTTATTTTTTGCTGCTCACCAGCGCCCTCAGACGGTTTGTGCGACCGGGAAGCCTCCTGGTAGTCCCGCGTCGGCCAGCGGACTGAGCCTGCAGGCAGGGCTGCTCTGCATGCCTAAGAAAAGTCGTCAGCTCTCCTGCGCCCGGAGTTTCGCAGTGCGTTGTTCGATGTCGTAATCGGGTCTCCTTCGATCAACTCCCCTTATGTACCGTGCGATCTGATCGACTGATTGGTTTGTCATCCGATCCATTCGGGCAGACGGATTAATTTCATGTCGGGTGGGACACATCTCTCTTACTCCCGGAGGGCTTCGGTCCCCCCGGCTTACTTCGCGAAGCCTGGGAAATATTTTTGATTTGTCGCAATATCACTTGCTTTTCTCGGCGAAGTTATGGCAGAGTATCTTCTGCACAGGAGACGTTCCATGCGAACCAAAACGCGTAATTCGACTGGATGGCTGCCACAGGCGGAAGTCCGAGTCGGCTGCGGAACGTCATATCTTCCGTTTCGATAGCCTTCGGGCGACTTAACGCTGTGCATTCCCGCAAACCCTTTGCTGAGTGGTGAAGAGAACAGCTTCATCGACTGCGAATCGACGCCTGCTTTGCAGGCAGCTGTTTTCGCTTGTTCCCTCAGCGGATTGCGCAGTGTTCGGGAGCCGATAACCAGACGCGCTTGACGGAGTGGTGAGGAAGACAGATCCTTCGCCTCAACAATCGACCAGGACTGTCTTCGCCTGATCGCTCGGTGATTCACATTTTGCACCGGTGGCGACAGAGGAGAGTTACTTCCTCGAGGAGTGACCAGCAGGGACGGAGACCCTGCCAGCGCATAGAGGTTCCGGGACGGGGGCGTAGTCCTGCAGCACAAGGTGCCGGCATCAGCATGGATTTGAAACTCTTTTCGGTGAATCCCCGGTGGACTCACAATTTGGCCGGTGGCGCGGATAACAGTTACTTCGCCTTGCAGGGGTTGCAGGTTCAAGTCCTGCCGCGAGGGAGCTCGCGTAGCTCAATGGCAGAGCACGAGCTGCTGTCGACCTATTCCCCGGCCACTCAATTCCGGCTCCCGGCCGGTTAGAAAGAATTGTTCGATGGGCAAGGGATATGGGAAGGGAGGAACGCCGGTGGGATCCGCATCGTTGTGCCGAACCTGCAGAAGCGCGCACATCCTGAGCGGATACCGGGAATCGGAAATGATGGTCGTTTGTACCGCCACATATCCCGACTTTCCGGTGCCGTTTATTGTGCGCGAGTGCACGGGGTTCACGGACAGGGCGAAGCCCGACTGGGACGAGATGGAGAAGTTCGCCATCGATATCGCCCCGGTCAACTTCGCGAAAAAGGTCGGCTTTCGTTCGCAGGAAAGAGAGCCAGAGAAGGACGTCGTCCCAGGCATGCTGGACTGAGAAGCGGCGCCGGTGGCGCAGACAGCGGATACTTCAATGGTAGCAATGCAGGTTCGAGTCCTGCCGCGGAGCTGCAGCCCGTTTGTGGCTGCAGAACCGCGCAGCAACCGTTGTCGAATATTCCCCGGCGTCGTCATCAGCAGCCAAACTGAAACCGCGCCGGTGGCGCAGACAGCGGATACTTCGGGACCGAGGGGCGCAGGTTCGAATCCTGCCCTGAGCCAGAGGCTCAGGTGGTTTAGCCGGAAGAACACTCGGCTAACAGGACCGTCGTCGCCTATTCCCCGGCGCAGCATTGCAGCGAAAGGAGGACTCAGTGGTACGTTTGAATATTTTGAAGCTGGCGCACCTGGCGCCCCGCACCCATGAGGGAGCGCCTGCAAAGCGGATCACCGACGAACAGGCTCTGCGGCGCAGTGTGCTGGCCTGCCTGTTGTGGGAGAACCAGTTCTATGAGGACGGCGTGGAGATTGCCGGCCGCATCCGCGAGCTGGTGCCGAAGGTGGAGGCTGCGAAGGTGGCGGCTCTGGCCGTCGAGGCACGCGAGGCCATGAAGCTGCGGCATGCGCCGCTTTATCTCGTCCGCGAGATGGCGCGTCACGCGACGCATCGCGGTCTGGTTTCCGACACGCTGTTTCGCATTATCCAGCGCGCGGACGAGCTGGCCGAGTTCGTGGCGATCTACTGGGCCGACGGACGTGCTCCGCTGAGCGGACAGGTGAAGAAGGGTCTGGCGGCTGCCTTCCCGAAGTTCGACGAGTATGCTCTGGCGAAGTACGATCGCGCCGGTGCGGTTCGGCTGCGGGACGTCCTCTTCCTCTGCCACGCTCACCCCCGTGATGCCGCCCAGGCCGCGGTGTGGAAGCGCATGATCAACGGGGAACTTGCCACGCCTGACACCTGGGAGGTGGCGCTCTCCGCGGGTGGTGACAAGCGGACCAGCTGGGAGCGGCTGCTTACCGAGCGCAGGCTTGGGGCTCTCGCCCTGCTCCGCAACCTTCGCAACATGAAGGATGTGGGCGTCAGCGAGGATCTGGTGCTCAGTGCCCTGGCGGCGATGAAGACCGACCGGGTACTCCCCTTTCGCTTTCTGGCTGCTGCGCGGTATGCGCCGCAGTGGGAGGAGGCGCTGGAGCATGCCATGTTTCGCTCGGTCGAGGCACGGGAGAAGCTGCCGGGCCGGACCGTCCTGCTTGTGGACGTGTCCGGCAGCATGACGGCCGCTCTTTCCGGGCGGTCCGAAATGCTGCGCAGCGATGCGGCATACGGACTCGCGGTGCTGTTGCGCGAGATCGCGGATGACGTGAGTCTCTGCACCTTCTCCGATACGCTCAGGCGAGTGCCGGCACGTCGCGGCTTCGCGCTGCGCGACGCGCTCGACCAGAGCCAGCCGCACAGCAGCACGCGGCTGGGCGCAGCGCTCGGGAAGATCGATGAGCGGTACGACCGCATCATCGTCATCACGGATGAGCAGTCGCACGACCGTGTGCCGGCGCCGAAGGGGCGCGGCTACGTGGTGAACGTGGCCAGCTACCGCAAGGGTGTCGGTTATGGCGCGTGGACGCACATCGATGGCTGGAGCGAGTCGGTTGTCGAGTACATCCGCGAGCTGGAGCGCGCGGATGTGCAGTAACTAACCCAAACGGCCGGCGAGGAGCGATCTTCGCCGACCGCTTCTTTACCGAGATCGCCCCCTCGACCAACGACTGCAGGTATGAGATCGGCTGAAGTGAGGTGATGACTCACCGACAGCGTGGTCAGTGACTCTCCTCCAAAACGACGCAATCAAACATTCTCTCTGCACAGGATCGCGATTCGCCGAGGATTGCCCTGAGTGCAGGAGTTCCGGCCGCGATCGTGAAAATGGGGAGCAGATCGGCCGAGCAACGCTGGAGAGCTGAGCGCCGGCGGCATTCGACTCCAGGCCATCCATCTGGTCCACAAAGAGAATCAGCCCTGCCTGCGCCGTCTTCAAAACAAGACTCACCTTTTCAAACAGGGAAGGCAGATCCTTCAGGAGGTCTCCGCTGTCAGCCAGCCCGGATTCGGACAGCTCACTTTTCGACATGTGGTGATCCGGCCACGCTCCACTCTTCGCCTTTGCGAACCCGCCAGAGCGCGCTCGGCCGCTGTCTTCAGACGACCCGGAAGACGGCTCTGACGACTACAAATACCGCCAATGCCGATGCGCATCTGACCCCGGCGCAGCCGCGCAGTGTGAAATGACGCATCAAGTGGCCGAACGGCAACGAACTGCGTTATATGAAAAGTTGCAGGGTTTTCAGGGTTCTGAAGCAGCACAAGGCCTGAGTGAAGACGGCGAATCTGTGCCGGGAGCACGGGATCAGCGCGGCGACGTTCTATTGGGTGGTGCGGTCTGTCCGGATGGCCGCCGCCGCCCTGCCTGGTTCCTCCTCGGGCGTTGGCCGTCGATACCAAAACGGGCGGTCTGCGTCTTTCTCCATAGCGGGGTAATTGGCGGGGTACCCCGGAATAAAGAGGGACCGCCGCATCCAATGGGATCAGGCTAGGCTGGTAACAGGCGGCCCCGGCGCTCGGCGGCGTTAACCGCGACACCTGCGCGCCGCGCGGGTTCAGAGAATCAGGTGAGGGGACCTCCAGCGGGGTGACATCGTGACAGGACTTAGCGGACGGATTGTGATTCTGGCGGCGCTGGTCAGCGTGCTGGCGCTGGGGACGGTGTATGCGCAGTCCGCGCAGAACCAGCAAAACCAGCAAAATCAGCAGGGCCGGCAGAAGCAAACCCAGAACCAGGACGATCAGTCCACGGGCGTGTCGCATCCGCCCCCGGACGCGACGATTGAGGCGACGGAGATGCTGCCCCCGCCCTCTCCGAGTTCAACGCCGACCGCCAAGCCCTCGCCGGCGATTCCGGCCACGGCGCAGGCCACCGCTGCTCCCGCTCCCGCCACGCAGGCGAATCCCGCGCCCGGAACCGAGGGAACGGCCCAGTCGGCGAATCCCGACGCCGGCATTGTGACCTCCGTGCCGCCGGCCAATGCGGACAACGCGGGAAGCGGAAACGACGGCAGTAATCCGGATTTTGGGATTGTGACCTCGGTGCCTTCCGCAAATGCCGACGCCACCACGCCGGATGGGTGGAATGCCAACAGTGCCATCGTCAATTACGTGCCGGTGGATCCGAACGCGCTGACGGAAGGCACGAATATCACGGTGCGCCTCGACCAGGATCTTTCCAGCAGCAGCACCGAGCAGGGAGCGACGTTCCGCGCCGACGTGACCCAGAACGTCTATAACGGCAGCCAGCTGGTGATTCCGGCCGGCTCCGAGATGCGCGGCCGGGTAGTCCACGTGTCTGAGGGGCATCACCTCATCAGCCGGGCGACCATCCTGCTGCGGCCCGACATGATTGTGTTGCCGGATGGCACGGCATATCACCTGTACGCCGTCGCGGTGCAGTCGAAGGCGCCGGGAACCAGCGTGAACGACGAAGGCGGCATCGTAGCCAGCCATCACTACGCGAAGGACGCGATGGAATACGGCGCCGGAGCGGGCGCGGGCGCGGCAGCGGGCGGCGCGATCGGCGGCCCGATGGGCGCCGGCGTCGGATCGGTGGTGGGCACCGGACTGGTGGGCACGCACCTGCTGCTGCAGCCCCCGCAGGCGGCCCTTCTGCCGCAGGGTTCGGTGCTGATCTTCAGCCTGACCGAGCCAATGCCGCTGACGCCGACGAAGAACTAAAAGCGCCTCATCAGAGAATTGCCTGGCCTCATCGAAATCACGCGGTGGGGCTTTTGCTGTGTGCCAAAGTGCGTCGCATCGGCTCCTCCAGGAATTTTTATAACCGCAATTCGTGAAAAAGCCGCACAATGGTTGCTGCCTCGCGGAGGAAAGCCATGATGACGGTAAAAGCCGTATCCGAGGGGTACCACAGCCTTCAGCCTTACCTGCACGTGCGCGGCGCGGCGCAGGCGATCCAGTTCTGCCAGCGGGCTTTTGGCGCCACAGAGATCATGCGGTTTCCGCAGCCGGATGGGAAGATCGGGCACGCGGAGTTGCGGATCGGGGACTCTGTTATCATGCTCGCCGATGAGGCTCCGGAGCGGGGTATCCGCAGTCCGGCGGATCTGGGCGGGTCGGCGGTCAGCCTGATGTTCTGCACGGAAGACTGCGACGCGGTGTACCGGAGAGCGATCGCGGCAGGGGCAAAGAGCCTGCGCGAACCCGCAGACCAGTTCTACGGAGACCGCAGCGCGGGGGTGGAGGATCCGTTCGGGTTCCAGTGGTGGTTTGCCACGCACATCCGTGACATGAGCGTGGAGGAAATGAAGAGAGCAGCAACGGAGCAGAAGACCGCATGACGGCTGAACAGTTTCGCAGCATGGCGCTGGCGCTGCCAGACGCGGAAGAGCGCGAGCACATGGGACATCCGGATTTTCGGGTGGGGGGCCGGATTTTCGCGAGCCTGGGCTATCCCGACCGCGAGTGGGCGATGGTCAAGCTGTATCCGGACCAGCAGCGGGACTTTATGGCGGCGGCGCCGAAGATGTTTGTGCCGGTAAAGGGAGCGTGGGGCCGGCAGGGCTGTACCAGCATTCGGCTGAAATCGGCGACGCCGACGCGGGTGAAAAACGCGCTGTATGCGGCGTGGCGCAAAGCCGCGGTAAAAACCACAAAAAAAAGCCTCGAAGCGCCGGCCAGGCCGAAGCGGCGGAAGGTTTCGCCCCTCGTCTGATTACATCTGGCGACGGCCCTCGAGGGCGCGGGCCATCGTGACCTCGTCCGCGTATTCGATGTCGCTGCCGGCCGGCACGCCGGTTGCAATGCGGGTGAGACGCACCCCGGAGGCACGCAGCAAATCGGCGAGCCAGTTGGCGGTGGCCTCGCCTTCGATGGTAGGTGAGGTGGCGAGGATCACTTCGTCCAGCTCGCCACGCTCGGCGCGAGCGACAAGGCCCGCAGTGCGGAGATGCTCCGGCCCCACGCCGTGCAGCGGCGAGAGCGTGCCGTGCAGCACGTGGAAGACGCCGTTCCAGGAGCGAGTCTTCTCCACGCTGGCGATGCTGGTGGGCTCCTCGACCACACAAACCAGGCGCTGATTGCGCGTGGGGCTCGAGCAGTAAAGGCATGGGTCGACGTCGGTGATGTTGTTGCAGATGGAGCAGAGGCGCAGCCGCTGCCGCACGTCGCGGATGGCCGCGGCCAGCCCTTCGGCGTCTTCCTCAGGCGATCGCAGAATATGGAACGCGAGACGCTGTGCGGATTTGGCCCCAACGCCGGGCAGTTTGCGCAGTTCCTCGATCAGCCGCGCCATGGGTTCCGCGAATCGCGACACGAGGCTGCCTTCCTATGCCCGGTCCGCCAGCGCGACGGGCGATTCGGCCGGCGCGAGGCGGCCGGCGCGCACCGACTGAGCCAGCTCCGCGAGCAGCTCGCGGGTTTGCTCCCAGTCCATGCAGGCGTCGGTGATGCTCTGACCGTAGACCAGCTCGCGGCCAGGGAGCAGCTTCTGTGCGCCCGCGACAAGATTGCTTTCCAGCATGACGCCGAAGATGTGCCGGCCGCCGCCGGCGATTTGCGTGGCCACGTTGCGGCAGACCGCAGGCTGGCGGGTATGGTCCTTACCGCTGTTGGCGTGGCTGCAGTCGATCATGACCCGCTGCGCCAGCCCGGCCCGCTCCAGCAGGCGGCATGTTTCCTGGACGGATGCGGCGTCGTAGTTCACGGTCTGGCGTCCGCCGCGCAGGATGATGTGGCAGTCGGCATTGCCGGCGGTGAAGAGAATAGCTGACTGCCCGTATTTCGAGTGACCGAGAAACGTATGCGGATGGCCGGCAGAGAGAATGGCCTCGATTGCAATCTGCACATTCCCCGAAGTGCCGTTCTTGAAGCCCACCGGGCAGGACAGACCGGACGCGAGCTGGCGATGCCCCTGACTTTCCGTGGTCCGCGCGCCGATGGCGCCCCAGCTGACCAGCTCCGCCATATACTGCGGGGAGATCATGTCGAGAAATTCGGTGCCTGCGGGCACGCCCATCTCGGCGAGGTCGAGCAGCAGGCGCCGCGCGAGCCGCAGGCCATCGTTGATGCGGTAAGACTCGTCGAGGAAGGGATCGTTGATGAGGCCTTTCCAGCCGAGGGTGGTGCGGGGCTTCTCGAAATAGACGCGCATGACGAGGCGCAGCTCGCGCGAAAACTCCGCCGCGGCATCTCTGAGCAGGCGGGCGTACTCGCGGGCGGCGCCGGGATCGTGAATCGAGCACGGTCCGGCGACCACCAGCAGGCGCGGATCGCGGCCATTGAGAATCTCCAGGATCTCGCGGCGCGCGTGAAAGACGGTGGCCGACGCCGCCTCGGTCACCGGCAGTTCCTCTTCCAGAAACACCGGGGGCAGAACGACTTTGGTCGAGCGGATGCGGAGATCGTCGGTGCGGTAGAACATTTTCTCTTCCAGTGTAAGCGAGAGCCGGATCTGCTCCCGGAGACCGCCCTATGATCGAGATATGCGGGCGCTTGCGGCGCTGGTGCTGGCGATCCATCTCGCCTGGATCCTCTGGGTAATCGTGGGCGCGTTCTTCACGCGCGGGCGGCCATGGCTGACCGCGTTCCACCTGGCTTCGCTGGCGTGGGGCGTGATCGTCGATGCCGGGCCGTGGCCGTGCCCGCTCACGCTGCTCGAGCAGTGGCTGGAGACGCAGGCCGGGATGCACGCCTGGACCGGCAGCTTCATGGTGCATTATCTGAATGCCATTGTGTACCCCAGCGTCCCGGTCTCGCTGATCATCGGCGGCGCCGTTGCGGTCTGCTGCGCGAATCTGCTGGTCTATGCGTATCGGCTGGCTCGCTGGCTGCAACGCAGGCGAATCAGCGCCGGAGCAGGTCCGCACAATGCCCCGAAGGGGTGAATGACGCCCGAATGCGCCTGAATGCTATCCTTTGCTGACGATGGGCACGCCCGCAATTGCGACTCGCGGCCTGACGCGCCGCTTTGGCGAGTTCACGGCTGTGGATCAGGTGAGCCTGACTGTGGCGCGTGGGCAATTTTTCGGCTTCCTGGGGCCAAACGGCGCGGGCAAATCCACCACCATCCGGATGCTGACAGGGCTTCTGGCCCCGACCTCGGGTCAGATCGAGGTGCTGGGCCTCGATTTCGCCGCTCATCCGACTGAGGTGAAACGCCAGATCGGAGTGGTTCCCGAGGGACTGGCCCTGTTTGGGCGGCTGACCGCGTCAGAGTATCTGCGCTTTGTGGGCCGCATGTACGGGCTGGATCGCGACACCGTAAACCAGCGGACCGAAGAACTGCTGGAGTTCATGAACCTGGCCAGCGAGCCAAAAAAGCTGGTGACGGATTTCTCGCATGGCATGCAGAAGAAGCTGGCACTGGCGGCCGCGGTCATCCATGGACCGAAAGTTCTGTTTCTCGACGAGCCCTTCGAGGGCGTGGATGCGCTGGCCGCAGGTACCCTGAAGGCCATGCTCCAGCGCATGACGGCACGCGGGGCGACGATCTTCCTCACTTCCCACGTGCTGGAGATTGTGGAGCGGCTGTGCAGCCACGTGGCCATCATCCACCAGGGGCGCCTCGTCGCCAACGGCTCCCTCGCAGAGCTGCGCGCGGGCGTGGCGCTGAGCGGCGATGCGACGGATGAGAAGCTGACGCTGGAGGAAACCTTTCGGCGCGTGGTGGGCGGCGCCGATGGCGGCAGCGAGGAAGCGCTGCAGGAGCTCTCTTGGCTGGCGTAAAACGGGAAATCGGGCCTGAGATAAGGCGCCACGGCTTCGCTTCGCGTCTGGCGCGCCAGCAGTATGCGGCGCTGGCGTGGGCGCGGCTGCGGACCTTTTACCATTCGCTGCGTTCGCGGCGCGGCGGCCTGGATCTGAGCGCGGGCATCCTGACCTATGTGATGGGCCTGGCGGTTGCGCTGGGTCCGTCCTTTGGACTCGGCCTCGGCGCCTGGCTCGCTCTAACCCATCACCACCCCCTTGCGATCACTGCCGAGTTTTGGGCCGTCTTTGTGGTTTGGCAGGTTCTCTCGGCCCTGGCGCCGGCCCTGGCCGGCCAGAATCCTGAGATGAACCATCTGCTGCGCTATCCGCTCAGCTTCGGTTCCTGGGTTCTGCTCTATCTGGTCTACGGCCTCATCAGCCCGTCTTCGATCATCGGCATGCTCTGGTGTACAGCGCTCTGGATCGGCATCAGCGTCGCGCGGCCGGACCTGCTGGCCTGGGCGGCGCTCGTGCTGGTCATTTTCGCGCTGTTTAACCTGCTGCTGTCCCGCGCGATTCTGGCCTGGGTGGAGCGCTGGATGGCCCAGCGCCGGACCCGCGAGATCCTGACGGCGATCTTTCTGGTGGTCGCGCTCTCCGCTCAGGTCCTGAACCCGGCGCTTTACCAGCGCCGGCACAAGCTGCTGTTTGGCCTGAAGCAGGCTACCCTGACTCGCGTCTCCGACGAGGCCAGGGCCCTGCAGCGGCTCTTCCCGCCGGGGCTGGCCAGCGCCTCCGTGCTCGAGCCCAGCCACCGCGAGCGCGCCGCGGGCGCCGCGTCGATGGGCTGGCTTCTGCTGTGGATGCTCGCTGCGGGAGGGGTGCTGATGGTCCGCCTCCGGGCGGAGAGCCTCGGCGAGAGCCTCAGCGAAGCGCCGCGCCGCACAGCACCCGCCGCGCGCACCGGCATCCGCAGCCGTCGAGGCCTCGGCTTCACCGGCCCGGTGGCCGCGGTCTTCGAGAAGGACCTGCGCTATCTGCTGCGCAGCGGACCCCTCCTCTACGCTCTCGCCGCGCCGCTGGTGATGGTCTTCCTCTTCAGCAGCACCTGGCGGGACGGCGCATTCTCGGCCATGCGGACGGAATATGCGCTGCCTTCGGGACTGGCGTGGGCGTTTCTGGGGCTGACGCGGCTGGTCTTCAACAATTTCGGCGGCGAAGGCGAGGGGATCCAGTTCTACTTTCTTTCACCGACGCCGGCGCGCCTGGTGGTGTTGGGCAAGAACGCGCTGCATACGCTGCTGTTCGCGCTGGAGGTGGTGCTGATCGGCGCGATGATCCTGTTCCGCTTCGGCTGGCCGCCGGCCAGCATGCTCTCGGCGACGCTGGCGTGGCTGCTGTTCGCGGTCCCGGCAAACTTTGCGGTCGGCAATACGCTGTCCATCCTCATGCCCTACCGCACCAACATGACGCGCATGCGGGCCGTGGCCAACGGCGGATCGATGGGCAACGCGCTGTCCGGGGTTCTCGCGCAATTCGGGCTTCTGGCCGCCGGCGCGGCAGCGATTGTACCCTTTGTGCTGCTCGACAGGCCCTGGCTCGCCACTCCGGTGCTGCTGGCACTGGCGGCGATCAGCATCGCGACCTACCTGCGCGTGCTGAGCCATGTGGACAGCATGGTGGAGAAGCATCGCGAATCGCTGACGCTGCAGGTGATGAAGGCGCGCTGAAGGCGGTCGGTTGTCTCGCGAGAAACCTCCCACCCAGGTCGAGCCGCAGAATGAGCGTCCGGACGGAAGGGAGTACATTACTGGTGTGCGCCCACGGCGCAGCCTGAGCAGCTCATTCTGATCAGCAAAGGAGATTGCCTGTGAATCGCAGCGTACGGTTGTGGTCTCTGGGATTGCTCATCGCCGCCCTCGCTTTTCCCGCTCTGGCCCAGAACAACGGAGAGGGGATCTATAAAGCGCGGTGCGCCATGTGTCACGGGCAGGACGGCCTGGCCACCACGCCGGTGGCGAAGATGATGAACGTTCCCTCCTTCAGATCCCCCGCGGCCATGCACCACACGGCAGCCCAGTTGATCGACATCACGAACAACGGCAAGGGCAAGATGCCGGCATTTAAGGGCAAACTGACCGAGGCGCAGATTGAACAGGTGGTGGAATATATCCGGCACCTGCAAAGGTAAGCGGGAACGCCGGAAGGTCAAGTCGTCCCGGCCACACCATCTCTCGCTCCGCTCGGGCCGCGGATCAGGTGCGGCTCGAGCGGGTTGCCTGCGATCGGCAACTGCATCCTGAATAGCCTCACATCGGCTGGAAATCGCCGGCTGCACGCGGTCCACGGCTGCAAATCCGGCAGGCGCAGCAACTGAGCGCAATCTTCGGGTCCTCCAACACAAATGTATGAGTGTGACCCGGCCGAACTCACGCATCTCCAAAACCATTCTGTTCATCGCCATCGCGGTCCTCGCCAACAGCTTCGGCAACCTGATCCTGGCGCTGGGCATGGACCGCATGCCCGCCTTTCAGCACATGCCGCTGGCGCGTTATCTGCAGGTGCTGCTGACCAACCCGTTACTGATTCCAGGAGCGGCGATGTCGGCGGTCTACACCCTGGCCCAGATTTCGCTGTTCAGCTGGGCCGATCTCAGCTTTGTCATTCCCTGCACCGCCTCCTCCTATGCCCTCACCACCATGCTGGGCGAGTTCGTGCTGGGCGAGCACGTGCACTGGGCCCGCTGGATCGGGGTGGTGCTGATCACCTGCGGGGTGGTGCTGGTGGCGGAAACGCCGGTCGCGACCAAACCGCACCCCGGGGAGAATCCCGCATGATGCAGTGGGGCCTTATTCTGCTCACCGTGTTCTCCAGCTCGTCGGGCGACATCCTGTGCGCGCGGGGCATATCGCAGGGAGGCGAACTGAGCGACTTCGGCCCTTCGGGCATGGTGCGGGCGATCCGCTGCATCGTCACGCGACGTCTGGTGATCCTGGGCAGTCTCTGTTACGCCACGGCCTTCTTTTCTCTGCTCACGCTGCTCTCCGTCGCGCCGCTGAGCCTTGCGGTTCCGGCCACGGCGCTGGGATTGGTGGTGGACACGTTCGGAGCGCGCTTCCTGCTGCAGGAGCGCGTACCGTGGAAACGCTGGGCCGGCGTGCTGTGCGTGACGGCGGGGGTGATTCTCACCGTGAAAGCCGGAGCAGTTGCCAAGCTGCCGGGAGGAAAGCCGGAACTCTCCGCGCCCCGGACAGCGACGTTCAGCTCTGTGAGCGGCATTCCCTTCGACCAGCGGGCAGCCTCGCACACGGCGGCGATGCGACCCTGGCCGGGACCAGCCCCAACGTGCCCGCCGTCGAGGCCGACCAGAATGAGGCCGGCCACGACCAGAGCCGTTCCCACAGCCTTGATGGCTAAAGCCCGCGGCGTGAAATCCTCGCGGAACCACCGCGGTCGCCAGCGAGTGATGGCATAGGCGATGAAGAAAATCACCACGTACCGGACGCCGGAGATGGCTTCCACCATGGACGGCGCAATCCGGCTGACGGCGTAGACGACCAGGAAAGATCCAGCCCCGGCCATCAGCCGGTTGAGCATATAGCCGACCTTGCTGCGCGGAGCAGCCTGCTCGGAGCTCCGGAAGATCTGGCGGCGCCACGAGGGGCGCAGGAGCAGCGAAACCGCGCCAGCGAAAGTGCCGATGGTGAAGAAAACGTAACCGCTGACAAATCTGACGTGGTTGAAGGCGATCTTCTGGAGTACATCCGTGAGCCCGAAAAGCGCAGCCGCGGCAATCACGCGGGGCAGCATTTTCCTCAGAGGCAGCTTTTCCGCGAAGAACATCACGAATCCACCCAGGGTCATGAGCGCGAAACCGTAAAACTGGCCGGCCAGATGAATGCCAAGGAGCGGCACAGAGAGTGCGACGGTTGCCACAGGGGTGAATCCGCCCATCGCAGCCAGTTCTTCTGAGGCTTCGCCGGCCTTCAGTGCGGCGTAATAAAAGTAGCTGGCCAGCAGATCGCAGAAGCCGGCCACCAGGGCGATGGCCGCGATGCCCGGCGAAGGCATGTGGAAGCCGAAGGGGATGAGCAGCACACCGAAGATGCTGATGGCTCCCAGCCAGAAAACATAGGAAACCAGGTTCTGCAGTTCCTTCCGGCGCAACAGAGCCTTGTCCCAGACCAGCGAGATCCCGATCAGGCCATGGGCGACGATGGCAATCAGGACGCCATTCAGTGCGAGGGACCTGAAGAAGGACATTCGGCAGGCTCATCGTTCAGAAGCGGGGAACGCCGTCGGGCAAAACAGGGGCAATCGTCTCCGGGGCGAGTGTTTCCCTGCCCCGGTTTTGCTCTTTCGGCGAGAGAAGGACTCACACGTGCAGCAATCATTTGCCGGGGGAAATGCCATGGATGGCCGACAGGATGGTCTCGGCGGCAACCGCGGTGAGGGCGCTTTTCGACCGGTAGCCAGGCGGCGCAAAGATGGCTGTCGCAGCCGCTGCGGCGCCGATCCCGTACCGGATTTTCTGCTCAGTTTCGCTCATTCTGAATGGCTTCGTCCTTTCATTGACAGCGTCCGTGATAACTCTCCCTTCGAGGAGGAAGTTTCGGTGGGGTGTGATCGTGCTGTCTCCTTACTATGGATGCCTCGGGCGGCGTCGAAGGCGGGCCCGATCTTTGCTGCGCAGCTGGGCATCGCAGAGTGGCCCGGGCGTGCGGGATCCAGCCGAACGAGCAGCCGGCCGCCAGTGGCCGTCGTTCGGTCCCGAGGCGCGGCACCGAGCCATCCGGTGGTCAGGTTCGGCGCAACAGCGGGGAACCGGGAGTCATTCCGCGGTCGCGCTCAGAAAATACGAGCTGCCGAACAGCGCGGCGCCGATCAGCATGAGCAAAGGACCCGCCATGTAGATGGGCTTATGCGGGATGAGTGCGTGGAGAAAGATGAGGATCCCGAGGCCGACGGCCAGCAGGATTGTCCCCGCGATCTTCATGTCCTGGCGCCTTCCCCTGGCCTGCAGGCGAGCGTCTTCGCGCAGAAGCTCCATGGCAGCGGCAGCCCCGGCGCCCGAGGACTCCGCCAGCTTTTTCAGCATGTCGTTCCTGTAGTAGCTTTCCCGCTCCTTGCGTCGGGCGTCGGACCACGACGCCACGGCGATGAACGAGAACAGGGCCACCGACGCGACGGCCAGGAATGCGAAGAATGCGACCGGCGCCATCGAATCTGCGTATGTCATGTGTGTTCCCCTTTTCCGCGGCCTTCTGTCCGCTTCACCCGGTACGACCAGAGCCTGGGCCTTACGGTTGCAAAATTCTTCTCAGGAGAGGCTCGACAGAAATAACGCAACCGCGCACCATAAGGCCAGGTCTTACACGACGGGAACCTCCTGTGAACAGCACGCCCGCAATCGACGAGGACCGCGCCCTGGTGGGCGCCGTCCTGGCCGGCGACACGCCGGCCTTCGCGGGTTTGGTGCGGCGCTGGCAAACCCCGCTCGTGAATCTGGCGTGGCGGTTCTGCCGCGATCGCGGCCTGGCCGAGGAAATGGCGCAGGAAGCGTTCCTGCGAGCCTTCCGGAATCTGGCGCAGTGGCGCGGAGAGGCGGCTTTCTCGACCTGGCTGTTCGCCCTGGCGATGAATGTGTACCGGACGGAGCTGCGGCGGATTCCGGCGACGATGCAGTCGCTCGATGAAATTGCCGAGCCCGCCGACGCGGGCGATGCCGAGCTTCGTCCGGACGCCTCCCGCCGCGACGAAGCGCTGCGCCGCGCGGTTCTGGCGCTTCCGGAGAAGTACCGCGATGCGGTGCTGCTGTTTTATTTTCACGAGCAGGACATTCCAGCCGCGGCACGGACGCTGGGCGTGCCGGAGGGAACCGTCAAAGCGCGGCTGTTTCGTGGCCGGGAATTGCTGCGCAGCAGATTATCCCGGCCAAAGCCGGCGCGAACGGCCGCCCGGCTGACGCAGCATCCAAAGGAGGCGCGATGAATCCGCCGCAACCATCCGATTGGAATCGGGCACTCGACGAGGCGCTGAGCGAGGATCGCGACGGCATTCTGCCTTCGCTGGGCTTCACGGATTCCGTGATGACGGCGGTGCTGAGCCAGGCTCCGGCGCCGCTGCGCTTCCCGTGGAAGCGGGCGCTGCCCGGACTGATTGCCGGCGGCGCTGCGCTGGCCGGCTTTGCTGCAGCCGGCGTCCGGGCTCTGGAGCGGATGCCCGCCACGGCTCCCGGGTCCCCGGCGCGGGACTGGCGGCCGATGCTGGAGCCCATCCTGCAGCATGCCACCAGCCCCGACACGCTGTGGACCCTGCTGGCCCTGATGATTCCCGTGGTCACCCTCTGGCTGACGCGCCGCCTGCTGTTCAGCCGTTGAGGCGCGTCGCTGCGGGCGCCTGCGCGAACCATCCCGCCAGTGCCCTATAATCTGTGGCACATGGCAACCAGCGTTTCTCCTGTGCCGTTCGTCCTGACCGACGGCGCCAATCGAAGGAAGGGCGTCATCGCTCACTCTCCGTTCACGGTGGGGCGGCTGGCGGAGAACGACCTGGTGCTGGCTTACGCATGGGTTTCGCGCCGCCATGCGGAGCTCATTGTGGAAGACGGAACCTGCTGCGTGGTCGACATGGGCAGCCGGCACGGCACGTTCGTCAATGGCAAACCGGCGTCGTCACGGCAGCCCATCACCGAGCACGATACTGTGCAGTTTGGCTCTCTGGACGGCCCCGCGTTCCGCATCGGCACGGCGGAGAGCAGCTCCGCCTCGACCATCCGCGACATCATCAGCCAGATTCCGGAAGTCGGTACCTCGACTTCGGCCCTTGAGAAACTGCGCTGGTTCTTTGAGTCCGCACGAAAGCTGAAGACCTTCGGCGCGGTCGAGCAGATTCTGGACGCGTTACTGGAGACCACGCTGCAGTTGACGCAGAACGAGCGAGGCTACGTTTTCCTGTGCAATAAGGCCGGCCAGATGGAACTGGCGCAGGGGCGCGACGAGCAGGGAAATCCGCTCACGGACGATTCGACCCTCTCCCACGGCGCGATCCGCCAGGCGGTCAACACGTCGAGCGAATATATCGTTACCGACACGCTGAGCACCGATCCGGAGGTGCGCAGCGCGTCCATTGTGGCGCACAGCATCCGCAGTGTGATCTGCATTCCGCTGCGCAAGTACCGGCCCGGCGCATCGGGGCGCGACAGCGACTTGCTGGGCCTGCTTTACCTGGACAGCCGACTGCGGCCGGGAAGCCTCACGCAGATCGACAACGACCTGCTGCGCACCATCGCCACCGATGCGGCGGCGCTGATCGACAACGCGCAACTGGCGATTTCCGAAGAGCGCGAGAGGCGCTATCGCGAAGAGCTGAGCATCGCGGCGAATATCCAGCAGAGCCTCATGCGCACGCAGCTGCCCTCCCTGTCGTGGGCACAGGTTTCGGCGCTTTCCGTACCCTGCAGCGAGGTGGGAGGAGATTTCTTCGACATCGTGGAGAACAGCGACTCCCTGTCTGTGGTGGTCGCCGATATCTCCGGCAAGGGAATCTCGGCGGCGATTCTCGCTTCCACCCTGCAGGGCCTGGTGTACGCGCAGCTCGCGGCGCGCCAGCCGCTGAACACAATCGCGGAGGTCGTCAACCGTTACATCTGCGGCAAGAACACGGGCAAATACGCCACGCTCGCGATCCTGCGCATCTCGCCCGACGGCATGCTTGAGTACATCAACTGCGGCCACGTGCCGCCGTACCTCTTCAGCGGCGCATGCTCGCGGCTTCCCGAGTCGAATGTTCCGGTGGGCCTGATCGAGGATGCACCCTACCACGCCGGCGCGGTGCGCATGGCGCCCGGAGATCGCGTTCTCGTGGTCACCGATGGCGTCACAGAATCGGAATGTGCCGACGGCAACTTCTTCGGGGAAGAGCGGCTGGCGACCGCGGAGATGGCCGACGCTTCTCTGGACCAGATCTGCGCAGCGGTGCAGAGATTCTGCGGCTCCCTCGCCGCGGCGGACGACTGCACGCTGCTGGATATCCGCTACCAGGGCTGACCGCGCGAAACCGGCAGCATCCCGCACTTCAGCCGGCCATATGGACCGCCTCAGCCGCCCGGGGCAGCGCACCGTAAAGGGCGGAGCAGACGAATTTCGCCCCGGACCAGTTCGGGATCGAGAATCTGCGGCAGCTCCCAGGGCATCAACAGGCCGCGGCGGCCAGCGAGTCGGAGCGGGACCTGGCCGTGACCCGTTTCCGCCCCAGCCCCGGGAACCGCCTGGTGGTTCTCCTGGGTGGCAGCGAACCGCCGGACGAGTCCAGGTGGGCTGGCAGGCTACCCTCGAGCGCATGGCGGCAGAATTGGGGATTGGGTCGGGGATCCACTGGCCGCGCAGGCTGACCGGCGATGCCCAAACCGGGCGCGCTGCGCGCGGAAGCTTTCGCTCTGCCCTCCCACCAGGAGGACTTCGGGATTGCCGTCGCCGAATCGCTGGCGGCCGGTCGGCCCGTGCTCATCAGCCACCAGGTGAACATCTGGCCGGAGATCGACAGCGAGCGAGTGGGTCGGATGGAGCCCGACAGCCGGGAGAGGACGGAGCGGCTGCTGTGGCGGTGACCGGAACTGCCCAACTCTGAGCCCGAGCGCATGGCGGCGGGTGGCTGTCCCTGCTTTCTGCGGCGATACGCGATCCAGCGCACGGCCCGGGCACTGCGCGATATATTCCAGAAAATTACGGAAAAAACTGCAATCAATACTTAATGTTACGCTTTACCCTGCAGCATTTCCAGCAGTCGATCGAACTCCTCCAGGCGAGCATATTCGATGATGATGCGGCCGCGGCCCCTGCGATCCTCGATGCGCACCTTCATGCCGAGAGCCTGCTGGAGCTGGGTCTGGACTTCGCGAACATTGGGGTCCTGCTTCTTTTCCTTTTGTTCGCTTTTCGCAGGCTGGCTTTCCGGATTCAGAATGCCCTGGACGTGGCTTTCGGTCTGTCGGACGGAGAGCGAGAGCGCGGCCACCTTCCGGGCCGCTCTGAGGATCGCCTCAGCATCTTCAAGAGCCAGAAGAGCGCGAGCATGGCCGAAGGTCAGCGTGCCTGCTTCCACCTGGCTCTGAACCTCGGCGGGCAGGCGCAGAAGGCGCAGGAAGTTGGATACGGAAGCGCGGTCTTTGCCGGTCCGCTTTGCCATCTGCTCCTGGGTCAGCTGGAACTCGCGCGAGAGCCTCTCGTAAGCCCGAGCCTGCTCCATGGGGTTCAGGTCGCTGCGCTGGAGGTTCTCGACGAGAGTCATTTCCATCGCCTGCTCGTCGGAGGCGTGTCGGACAAAGGCGGGGATCGTCGCCTTGTCGGCGCGCTGGGAGGCCAGCCAGCGGCGCTCGCCGGCGATGAGCTGGAAGCGGTTGCCGGGCAGCGGGCGGACGATGATCGGCTGGACGACGCCCGTCGCTACGATGGAAGCTGCCAGCTCGTCGAGCTGCGCCTCGTCGAACCGGGTGCGCGTCTGGTAAGGGCTCCGGTCGATGTCGCCGACGGGGATCTCCCGCGGTTTACCGGTTTCGGCGGCGGGAGCGGGTTCGGCCGCGGCCTGCACGCGCGGCAACAGGGATTCAAGACCCTTGCCTAACGCCTTTCGTTTTGGAGCTTCCGTGGTGGTCTGCATCGTGTCCTTCTATGCGTAAGGCCAGAATCTTATCCTGATATCCGGCTTGTTGGCGGCAGCGGTCCTGCGCTCCTGCGCAGCAGGAGACTCCATCCCGTTCCTCTCCAGAAGCTCAGCGGCGAGGTCGCGGTAGCTTTCCGCACCCCGCGACTTCGGATCGTAGAGCAGGACCGGCTTGCCGTAGCTGGGTGCCTCAGCGAGGCGCACATTGCGGGGAACGGTGGTGCGGAGGAGCTTTTCTTTGAAGAAATCCTGCAGGTTCTGCGCGACCTGCTGCGCCAGATTGGTGCGCTCGTCGAACATGGTCAGCAAAACGCCTTCGATCTCGAGACCTGGATTGAACGATTCGCGTACGCGATCGAGGGTCTGCACCAGCTCGCTGATTCCTTCAAGAGCGAAGTACTCGGCCTGCATGGGAACGAGGAGGCGATCAGCCGCAACCAGGGCGTTGAGGGTGAGCAGGTCAAGGGCTGGCGGGCAGTCGAGGACAATGAACTGATAAAGGTCCCGGACTTTGTCGATCGCTTCGCGCAGGCGGAAGGTGCGCCGCTCCATCTGGATAAGCTCGACGTTGGCGCCGGTGAGGTTCTTGTGGGACGGAACCAGCTTGAGGGTTGGGATTTCGGTGGGGAGGGCGACCTCTTCGATGGTGGCCTCGCCCATGAGGACTTCGTAGGAGGAGCGGCGGTCGCCATCGCGGGTAACGCCGTAGCCGCCTGTGGAATTCGCCTGGGGGTCGCAATCCACGAGGAGGACGTGGAGGCCTTCCATCGCGAGCGCGGCGGAAAGGTTGATGGCGGTGGTGGTTTTGCCGACGCCGCCCTTCTGATTGACCACCGCAAGCACTTTCCCCATGACTCAGAAAGAGTAACGGGAGCGCTGCCGGATCGCAACGGAGACGGGCTGTGAAGAAGTGGGGCGATTCTGTGGAAGGAGGCGGCGAGCCACGGCGGCGATCAGGGCTAAGGCCTAGGAAATACGGCGAATGCAGCGTAAGCCGGAAAGTTACGGGAGGGTTGCACGAAAAATGGCAGCGGTGGAAAACAGGGACAGAATGACAGCGATTTTTCCCTTGTCGGCGTTCTACCTGGAACGCTCCTGTCGGCAACATTTGCCGTGCGAGGGGACCGCTTCCTGCCACCCTGGCCGGCCGCAGGTTCCACGTGGAACAAATAGCGGATCGAGTCCCGGCCAACCCGATACCGGTGTTCCACGTGGAACATTACCAGCCGCGTCAAATCCTGGCTGCAGCAATCGGGGCCACGTGGGCCAGGTCGGACCAAATCCTCCCGGTTTCTCAGCTAACTATAACATTATAAATGGTTTACAGTATAACTACTCGCTGAACGTCAGTGAACTTCCTGAGTACATACGCAAAAGGGGACGGAACTGGCCCAGGTTCCACTCATAAAAAAGCTCAGCGCCCCTGCTTTCAGCGGAAATCCCGGTATTGTGGAATCGGTTCCGGATGAGCACCTGGTGCTCCGGGCTGGATCCCTGCTCGACGGGTGCGCTGCCGATGTCCCGGGAATGCGTCCCCTTCTTCAGGTGCATTTCGAGGAAGCTCTGCCTGTCCCCCACGCGCCGCCAGGGCGTCGGACCCGTCGCGCCCTCGAGGAACTCCATGACCAGGAAGTCGGTGCCGCCCTCGCTGCCTGCGTCGTGCAGAAGGCAGATTTTCGGGTGCCGGCGCTGCGAGATGAGGCGCGCTTCGCGCTCGAAGCGCGCCTTCAGGTCCGGGAAGCGACCAGCGCGGAGTTGAGGATTCTGAGGGCGACGGTCCGGTCCGGCCGCGCGTCGCGCGCGCGACACACCTCCCCCATGCCGCCCGCGGCGAGAGGAAAGTCCCATTCTCGTTTCTGAGGGCAGTGAGGGAACTGCAGCGCAACTGGAAGCGGCGCGGCGAATGGTTACGGCTGGCGGGCGCTGGCGGAGGAAAGAGATTGTGGATTGGCGGGGAAGCAGATCGGCGAGGAGATCCCGCCGATGCGTGATATTAACTCGCCGGAGAATCGCCCAGGCGGGCGCCGCCTCTCCTACATCTGGTTCATGGTCTGGAGAAATTCAGCGTTGTTGCGGACCTTCTCCAGTCGGCTGACGAGGAGCTCCATCGCTTCGACCGGCGAGAGCGGGTTGAGGACCTTGCGCAGGACCCAGGTGCGCTGCAGCTCGTCCTTGGGAATGAGCAGCTCTTCCTTACGGGTGCCGGAGCGCTGGATATCGATCGCCGGGAAGACGCGCTTGTCGACCAGCTTGCGGTCGAGAATGATTTCCATGTTGCCGGTGCCCTTGAACTCTTCGAAAATGACTTCGTCCATGCGGGAGCCGGTGTCGACCAGGGCGGTGGCGATGATGGTGAGCGAGCCGCCTTCCTCGATGTTGCGGGCCGCGCCGAAGAAGCGCTTGGGGCGCTGGAGAGCGTTCGAGTCGACGCCGCCGGAGAGGACTTTGCCGGAAGGCGGCACGATGGTGTTGTAGGCGCGGGCGAGACGCGTGATGGAGTCGAGCAGGATCACCACGTCGCGCTTGTGCTCGACGAGGCGCTTGGCCTTCTCAATCACCATTTCCGCCACCTGCACGTGGCGCGCGGCCGGCTCGTCGAAGGTGGAGCTGATGACCTCGCCTTTGACGGAGCGCTGCATGTCCGTAACTTCCTCGGGACGCTCATCGATCAGCAGGACGATGAGGACAACTTCGGGATGGTTTGTCGTGACGGAGTTCGCGATGGATTGCAGCAGCATGGTTTTGCCGGTGCGGGGCGGCGCAACGATCAGGCCGCGCTGGCCTTTGCCGATGGGCGTGAGCAGATCCATCACCCGGCCGCTGATGTTCTCGCGGACGGTTTCCATCTTGACGCGCTCCTGGGGATAGAGCGGCGTGAGGTTGTCGAAGAGGATCTTGTTGCGGGTTTCCTCCGGCGACTCGAAGTTGATGGCCTCGATCTTGACCAGGGCAAAGTATTTCTCGCCTTCGTGAGGCGGGCGGACGTTGCCGCTGATGGTGTCGCCGGTTTTCAGGTCGAATTTGCGGATCTGCGAAGGGGAGACGTATATGTCGTCCGGACCCGGGAGGTAGTTGTAGTCGGGCGAGCGGAGGAACCCATAACCGTCAGGCAGGATTTCAAGGACGCCTTCGGCGAAAATGTGGCCTTCTTTTTCGCTCTGCGCCTGAAGGATCTTGAAGATGAGGTCCTGCTTGCGCATGCCGCTGGAGCCGGCGATTTCGAGCGTGCGCGCAATACGGCTCAGCTCGGTGATGTTTTTTTCTTTCAGTTCTGCGATCGTCATGGATTACCTGCGGATGAATTGTTTTGGGAAGGGGGTGCGACACAGGAAGGAGTTGATTGATGGAGATGCTGCGCGGGATTGTAAACCGGGACGGGGAAAATGCGCGAGGCCCGAAGGATCAGGCAGCGCGGCGCTGAGGGTGAGGCAGGGCAATCGCCTCTTTGCGCGCAGACGCGGGGGCCGCGCCCGGGTCGGATTCCCGGAAGCGGACCAGCACGTCGTTCATCGTGTCCTGCAGCCGCGTATTGGGCTTGTGCAGTTTCCGTGTCGCCTTGGAGGCCAACTGGCAAAGCTGATACCGGTTGCTGACATGGGTCAGGGCGCCAAAAATTAGTTCAGAACGCATAATCATGAATCTCCTTGCTTTTGTTTTTTCCTGTCACTCGTTTTGTCTGGCTCGGGAAAACAGGATGAACCAGCACGAATCCCGAAGGACTGAGGAGGGGGCTTCGGAAGGCCAGACAAACATTAGACGCAAAACGAGACGAATTCGGTCTAACGGAATTTGCAGGCTTCCAGCAGCCACGAGCCACAGGCCAGAGTGCGTGTCCTTCGACTCTCCTCGCCTGTGGGTTGCCGCGCGCGAGAAAACCGGAAAGCGCCGGAATCGGTCGCCTGGCGTTCAGGTGCACAGTACGAAGACTGGTGCGACAAAAAGCGATGAGGATCAAAAAACGGACAAATTGAAAATAGCGTGAGAGAGGGTTGGAGTCAACACTTTTTTTCATAAGGCGGCAGGGGTAGTTACCAAAAAAGGGATTGTCTGGATAAACGTCTATTTATCAGCCGCTAATAGAAGAGTTGGGCGCGGATCGCCGCTTTGGCAGGTGGGGGTTGCTACCGAAATCTGTAGAGGGCGGGGATTGCGGCGCACGGGGCGCGCCAGCATCCCGCCTGTTTTCAACAGGCAGTTCATTGTGAATCCCGGATGTACTCAGTCGGCTCGGCAGAGAGATGTGGGGGCTGCCCGCGCAGGTGCCAGCAAGGGGCAGCCCAGCCAGACGCGGGCGCAGCCCACTGGCTGCTCGAGCGCGACGGCGGAGGGTGAACCGGACTGAGCCGGGTTATTGCTGCTGGCTGGCCAGCGCCTGGTGCACAGTTTCCGCGTTGGGCTGCGACTGGCTGAGATACTCGCTGACGCGCTTGCGTTCATCGGGAGCCAGGGTGGGAACCAGAGCCAGGATGCGACGCATGGTGGTCGCCACGTCGTCCACCAGATTCATCATGCGGATGGCTTCGCCGGAAAGTGGCATAGACCTCGTTTGACCTCTGTGCCCCATTTTCAGCTACGGAGCGATTTCGGTAAAGCACCGCGATCAGCCTTCCGGCGCCGTGAGAAGATAAGCGCCATGAATCCTCTGCAGGCGGCACAGCAACTGCTGGCGCTTGTCTCGGAATACGAGCCCGGACTCCTCAGCATCCCGGAGACTGCCGCGGATCGAACTCCGGGACCGGAAAAGTGGTCGCGCAAGCAGATCCTCGGGCACCTGATCGATTCGGCGGCAAACAACCACCAGCGGTTCATTCGCATGCAGCAGACAGCGGAGCTGAATTTTCCCGGATACCAGCAGGACGACTGGGTACGGCTGAATGGCTATGCGGCCCGCCCGTGGAAGGACCTGGTGGTTTTGTGGGCCGCATACAACCGGCACGTTGCGCATGTGATGGAAGGGATCGCGCCGGAAGCTCTGGGACATATCTGGGACAACGGAACCTCGCGATACGACCTGGCCCGCGTGGTTGCGGATTATGCAGCCCACCTGCGGCACCACCTGGAGCAGATCGTGGGTGAAGCCTGAGTCAGCGCTGGATGCGCGTCTCAGCCAGGTAGATCTTCACGTAATCGAGATAATTGCGGGCGTACTGGAGGATCATTTCGCGGTCCTCGGGGGTCAGCTGGCGGCGAACCTTGCCGGGAACGCCGGCGACGAGCGAGCGCGGAGAGATGACCGCGTTCTCCGCGATGACAGCGCCGGCGGCGACGATGGAGCCTTCGCCGATGCGGGCGTTGTTCATGATGGTCGCGCCCATCCCAATCAGGCAGGCGTCCTCGACCACGCAGCCGTGCACGGTGGCGTTGTGGCCGATGGTGACCCAGTCGCCGACAATCACCGGGTACCTGTAGCGCATGCCGTGAAGGACGGAGCAGTCCTGCACGTTGGAATTGGCGCCGATGCGGATGGAATGCACATCGCCGCGGACGACGGCATTCATCCAGGCGCTGGAGTTCTCGCCGAGGACGACGTCCCCGATGATCTGGGCGGAGGCGTCGACATAACAGGAGTCAGGAATGACGGGGGTGCGACCTTGGTACGGGCGGATCATGGGGATAGTGTATCTGCTGTATTACGAGCCGAGTACCGCGTGATTTATTCTCAAAGGAACTATGCAGGATGACGGAATTCCGGCGCTAACGGGATGGAGCGAGGCGGAGCTGGACGCGGCGTTTGCCGCGCTGGCGCGCGAGGTGGAGGAGTCGGCGCGGGCGCTGACGACTGCCGGCGAGAAGGAAGAATTCCGGCTGCGCTGGCTGGGGCGCAGGCAGGGACGGCTGAAGGCGATCAGCGATGCGTGGCTGAAGGCGGCGCCGGCCGAGGCGAAAAAGCCGCTGGGGCTGCGGTTCAACACGTTGAAGGCGCAGATTGAATCGAGGCTGGAGGCCGCGACGGGCGCGGCGCCGGCGAGCGCGCTGGACGCCGAGGCCATCGACATCACCCTGCCGGGGACGGCGCGGAAGCTGGGCGCGGAACATCCGCTGATCCGGACGCAGCACGAGATTATTCGGATCTTTCAGCGAATGGGCTACTCGGTGGGCGTGGGGCCGGAGGTCGAGACCGACTACTACAACTTCGAGTCGCTGAATTTTCCGCCCGGGCATCCGGCGCGCGATACGCAGGACACATTGGTGATTGCGGGGCAGGAGCGCAGGCCGCTGCGCGAGCGGCTGCTGATGCGCACCCACACCTCGCCGGTGCAGATTCGCACCATGGAGCAGCAGGCTCCTCCGGTGCGGATCGTGATTCCGGGTAAAGTGCACCGCAACGACGCGGCCGACGCGACCCACTCGCCCATTTTTCACCAGGTGGAAGGGCTGTGCGTCGATGCGGGGATCACCTTCGCCGATCTGAAAGGCACGCTGGACCGCGCGATGAAGGAGCTGTTCGGGTCGAGCGTGCGCACGCGGTTCTTTCCGTCGTTCTTTCCCTTCACGGAGCCGAGCGCGGACGTGCAGATCAGCTGCCCGTTCTGCGGTGGCGCGGGCTGCCGCAAGTGCAAACACTCAGGATGGATTGAGCTGCTGGGCTGCGGGATGGTGGATCCGGCGGTGTTCGGGTTTGTGCGGCAGAAGCAGCCCGGCTACGACCCGGACAGGATCAGCGGATTCGCATTTGGGATGGGCGTGGACCGGATCGCGATGATGAAGTACGGGATTGGTGAGATTGGGCAGCTGTATTCGGGAGATTTGCGGTTCCTGGAGCAATTCGCGTGAAGATCCTTTCCAGCTGGATTCGCGAATATGTTCCGGGCATCACGGCGTCGGACCGTGAGCTGGCTGACAACCTGACCCTGCGCGGGATTGCGGTCGAGGGCGTCTTTGATCTCGGCGCACATGGCTCGCTGTTCGAGATGGACATCACGACCAACCGCGTGGATGCGATGAATCACTACGGCATTGCGCGCGAAGCGGCGACGGTCTACGGCTTTCCGCTGAAGGCTCTCGATGCAGGCTTGCCGCCGGGCAGGCCCGCGGCGCAGGCGTTTCCGGTGAGGATCGAGGAACCGAAATTGTGCGGGCGGTTCACGGCGAGGGTGCTGCGGAATGTGAAGATCACTCCCTCCGTCGGCATCGTGGCCGATCGCTTCCAGCTGCTGGAGCAGAAGGCGATCGCGAATGCGGTGGACGCGACCAATTACGTGACCCTGGCGATGGGGCATCCCACGCACGCCTTCGACCTCGACAAACTGGAGGGCGGAATCGTGGTGCGGCGCGCGCGCAGGGGCGAGAAGCTGAAAACGCTCGACGGCGTGGAAAGGGCACTCGATGCCGACGATCTGGTGGTCGCCGACGAGAAGAAAGCGCTGGCATTGGCGGGGGTGATCGGCGGATGGGACACGATGATTACGCCGGAGACGAAGAACATTCTGGTGGAAGCGGCGTGGTTCGATCAGGGCACGGTGCGGCGCAGCTCGAAGCGGCACCTGGTGCACACCGACGCTTCGCACCGGTTCGAGCGCGGCGCGGATTTCAACGCGCCGCCGGTGGCGAATGCGCTGGTGAGCGGGATCATCCTGGAGTCGGGCGGGTGGATCGAAGGCGATCTGATCGATGTCGTGGTGCCGGAGCTCGAGGCGCGGACGGCGAAGCGAGCGAGCATTGGATTCCGGCTGAGCGAGGTGCAGAGGATACTCGGACCGCCGGAGGATGCGGAAGGCATCAGCGCAGCCGCGGCGGAATCGATTTTGACGAGGCTGGGTTGCGGTTTGTCTTCCGCCCCCGCCGGTCAGGCCGTGACGCTGCCCAGCTGGCGGCTGGATCTGGAGCGCGAGATCGATCTGATCGAGGAGATCGCGCGGGTGTACGGCTACAACCGGTTCCGCAACACGCTGCCGCCGTTTGCCGGAAGCGTAATGGAGCTGCCGTCGGCGGAAAAGGAAGCCGTGCTGCGGCGGACGCTGCTGGCGCTGGGATGGAACGAGGCCATTTCTTCGAGCTTCTGCGGCGCGCAGGACGCAGCGATGTTCGCGCGGGAGCCCGGGTCGGCGGTGGCGATTGGGAATCCGCTGAGCGAAGAGGCGGGGATGCTGCGGCCGTCCCTGCTGCCGGGCATGCTGGAGATGCTGGCGCTGAACCTGAGCCGGGATGTGGACGATGCTGCGCTGTTCGAGATGGGGACGGCGTTCAGCGGCAGCCCGGAAAATGGATATGCCCGCGTGGAGGAGCGGCCCGCGCTGGCGCTGGGCGCGACGGGCAACGCGCTGAGCAGCCGCGAAGTGGATTTCTACGAAATCAGGGGCGCAATGGAGGAGCTGCTGGGCCGGTTCGCGGCGCGTTCGCTGTATTTCGACCGCTTCCCCGCGGCGTCGGGTCTGATGCCGGCATGGCTGCATCCGGGACGCAGCGCCCGCGGAGTGGTGGATGGCGCGACCGTGGCGTGGTTCGGGCAACTGCATCCTGCGGAGGCAGAGCGGCGCAGGCTGAAGCAGACCGTGTGGGTGGGCGAAGTGTGGCTGGACCGGCTCTGCAGGCAGGAGCTGCGGCAGCCCGCGGTGCGGGACCTGTCGCGTTTTCAGGCGGTGCGGCGGGATTTTTCCGTGCTGCTGCCGGAGCGGGTGACCTACGCGGCACTGGCTGGCGCGGTGGAGGGGCTGGCGATACCGGAGATGCAAAGCTATGCGGCGAAAGAAGTGCTGCGCGGCGGGAAGCAGATTCCGCAAGGGCAGTATTCGCTGCTGCTGGGAGTGGTCTTCCAGTCGCACGAGCGCACGCTGCGCGAGGAGGAAGTGCAGCAGTGGTCGCGGCAGGTGGTGGAGGCGCTGGAAGCCCTGGGCGGCAAGCTGCGAAGGTAAGGCAGCTCAGGCTGCTTTGCGGCGAGACTTGCGGCGATCCGGGGCAGCGCTTGATTGCGGCGCGAGATTGGTGTGGGGACCGGAGCTGGTGCCGCCGGCAGCAGGGTGCGCGGGCGTTCTGCGCCCATGGCTTCGGCTTCCCGATCGCAGGGATCCCGGACGGCCTGGCGGACGTTCACCGCCCCGGTTCCTCTTTCGTTCGCAAGCTGGTTCTCCGGCAGCTCGCCGGTGGGAATGAACCGCTCTTCGGCCTCAGGGGTGGGGCCGACATGACGGACCGCGTCGACGCCGTGCGATGCATGCGAGGAAGAGGATGGGTTCGAGCCTGATTTTTCTGCGGACTGGCTGCGCCCAGGATTTCTCAGACCTGCGAAGGACCTCTTCTCTGTCGGAGAGCCGCGCCCGGGGTCGAGTTGCCCCGCCGTGAGGTTGGGCCATGCTGACGGGAAGAGGGATTTATGGAAAAGGCGAAGCGCAAAGAGCCGCAGGGCTTTGGAGAGCACCCACGGAAGGTGTCGTACGAACACGCGCACGAGCAGGGATGGGGCCCGAACGAGGATGAGCGCAGGCGGCTGGCTGAGGGGAAACAGGATGACGAAGGCGGTACCGACTACGACGACGGGCGCGCGATTCTGGCGACAGCCCGGCAGACACGGGCGAAGCGGAAGCGGGCAGAGACAGCAGGACCCGGCGCGCAGGCCGGGCCACTGCTTCAGGAAAGGATCAGAGTACTTCGATCAGGCGGGGATAAAGGCCCGCATGGCTGGTCTGGTAGAGAGCCAGCAGACGCTGGCGCATGAGGTAATATGCGGAAGCCGCTTCATGCAGGTAGAACGGGATCAGCGTGGCGGAGCGGCGCAGCACCGAGTGGAACATGAGCGCGATCTCCACGCGCCGAACTGCCTGGCGGAGGCGGAGAGCATCGCGGCGGATACGCTCGGTGACGATGACGCCTTCGTCGAAGTTCCAGCGCTGGGCGTGGGCCGCGAGCAGGAGCATGAGCTGGGAATTGTTCCGCATGCGGCGGAGGCCTTCTTTGCCGCCGAGCATCAGCCACATGTCGGGCGGTTCCAGGGAGATCTGGCCTCCGCGCGGCTCCAGAAAATCGCGAGCCACGGAAGTAACCTGATCGAACTCGACGGGTTGGAGAGCGGCAGCAAGATCGGACCAGCTACGCCGATCAACCCGGAGGGAGGACAACTGACTCTTAAGGGCGGCGAAAACCAGACAGCCTACAACCGCGCCCAGCAGGAGGAATGGCAGCACGAGTAGATGCCTTTCAGACTAACATTAACCACAAAAACAGAACGCGTTACTGGCCTGCGTCGAGTCTCCGAAGATCGTACTCGACCCGGCGGTGAAGCGCAAGGATATATTTCTGCAAATCCTCGGAAAGTGGTAGACGCTCAGGCTCGGGAAGCCACAGGCGGATGGCAATCCAGGCGGTCGCGCCTATCCAGGCGATTCCCCGGAAATGATCGATGGTGTCGAAATGTTTGTTACCAAAGTAACTTTGGAGGGCGGTTGTGATGGTCATGATTCCGGCCCACGCGGTCAGGCCCTGGCCCTCAGCCATAACGTGGTTGCGCCAGCCGAGCCCAAGGTGATTGGCGGTAAAGCTCATCGCGACAAAGAGTTCGCAAATCACCAGGCTGGTAAAGAGGTCCGCCCGAAGCTCCCATGCGGTGTAAGTACCATGTGGAGGACTGATCCACCAGCTCAGGATGGCGGCGACGACAGCCCCGCCGAAGCCAGCGGTCATAAAAAGACTGCGCGCATCCCGAACCCAGGTTCCTGTAGGGCGCAGGACGATGCGTGCGATCTCAACGGCGACGCCCAGCTGCAGCAGGAAATCGGGCCAGAGAGTGATCCAGTAAATGCGTACGTACAATTTTGCACTCCCATGTACGTACAGCGCGAACATCGCAATGTTATAGGCCGTTTGATACGCCATCCATGAAGTGAGGACAGGAAACTGCTTCCAGCGTGCGCGCCAAAGCAGGACACCCAGAAGAGCGATAGTTCCGAGGAAAGAGATTGCCCATACCAATCCATCGAGCAGCGACAGCTTCATGACTGGGCTCCGTCGATGGAGTGCGCCGCAGGAAGGAGCGGAGAGTCATTGCGAGCATCTTTGGCTTCCTTCGGATAGATCCCTCGGAAGGCCAGGAGGCGGCCAAGGTCCAGGGGCCGGAGCATTCCTGGGCGCCCCTTGTCCGGAATTTCCTCTGACCCGTCAGCCGGCCGGGATGCCGGAACTGTGACGTTCGGATTGGAGAGTCCCAAATCCATCACGATCCACGCTGTCGCCCCGATCCAGGCATAGGTCTGGAAGTATTCGATTCCTCTAAAATACCGCGTCCCCAGATAGCTTTGGAGGGCGTTCACAATCAGGGTCACAGCAACCCATGCGGTCAGCCCCTCGGTGATCGCGAGCATGTGCCGTTCCCAGAAAAGCCTGAGCCTGTTGGCGATGAGGCTGATGGAGACGAGCAATTCGCAGAGTACCAGACTGGTGAAGAGATCCCCGCGTAGTTCCCATGCTGTGTAGGCGCCCCGAGGAGGGACGATCCGGGCGCTCAGGACGGCTGAGACCGCAACCCAACAGGTTCCCGCAACGAAAAAGAGCCTTCTGGCATCGCCGACCCAGCTTCCATTGCGGCGCAGAGCAGCACGGGCGAGCTCAAAGGCGACGCCGATCTGAAGGGCGAACTCCGGCCAGAGACCGTGCCAGTAGACGCGCGCGTACAGGTGGCCAAGACCGCAGAAGCGGAAGATAGTGTAAAGCAGGATCGTCTTTCCGGACGCGAAAGCGATCCACGCTGTGAAAACGGGGAACTGCTTCCAGCGGGCGCGCCAGACAAGAACGACCAAAAGGAGCGCAGTCAGGGAAAAACTCAACGCCCACAAAGATTCATCCAGCGCCGTCAGTTTCATTCGCCTGTCCTGCCACCGAATTGAAACCGCAGCGAACTCCGGTTACCTGGCGGCAACCGGAGTTCGCGCGCTCAGGTCGAGTTCAGAAGCCGACAGCTCCCAGTACCGAGAGGATCTCGGTCATGATCGTCGTCGTGCCGCTGGTGCTGGTCGAAGTCGCCGTGGTGTTTGCACCGCCGGTCGGGGGAACGCCACCACCGGGGCCGGGGGGGGCGATCGGACCGTCAGCGAATGCGGACGAAGCCAGCAAGGCGAGACTTCCGGAGAGAACCAGCAACCGCAAAGAATTCTTCATAGGGAGAGGTATCCTTTTACGCGCAAAGCGTGCGCAGTCATGAGAGTAACGCGGAATCGGCGGGGTTGCGCAGAATATTTCGACCCAATCCGGTGAAATCAGCAGAATTCTCGCCGGTAGAGGAAGATAGCGGTGTCTTTGAGCCCCGCCCTTCTCCTGGTATGTTACTTGGTTTCAGAAGGTTACTGCAGGTCGTTCCTCATCGGGACCGTTTTCCGGAATGGGTCAGCGCTGATTGACCATGGCCGGCGAAGCAGTTCGCGCGCCGGACGATTCCTGGAACGCAGAAGACAGATCGGGTTCGGGCCTTTGATCCGGGTTCGGACCGGGCTGGCACGGTTCCCAGTCCCTCAGCGGGTTGTAGACCTCGGCGTGGGAATTGGGGTGGAATCGGCCGTCGCCCAGCCAGACGGCGACGAGGGTGCCGGCGACGTAAGGGTTGAGATACGCGATCGGCACGACGTATTTCTTGGATCTCACGAGGGATTCGACGACGCCGTCGACGGACGTGCTGCGGTGAATGGTGCCGGGAACCTGAGGGATGACGAACGTGCGCAGATCGGTTTGCCGATGGCGACGGCTGTACGCCACCAGCGATTTGGCCGCCTGTTTCGGGGTCATCAGGCCGGCATCGGCGATGAAATTGCGGTGGATAGCGTGCGGGTAATAGAAGTTGAGGACCTTTTGCGAGAAGTTGGCGCAGTTGTTGAAGAGGAGATTGAAGTGGGAAATGTTGCGACGGTGATTGAAGCGGCGGATGAAGGCCAGATCCTGACGCTCGGTGGTGGCGACCTCGAAACCCCAGATGCGGCGGTCGTAGGAAGCGCCGATGAGCTGGATCCAGTCGCCGCCGGGGATTTCGGTTTTTGGGTCGTCAGGAACGAGCGACTCGAGGTGCTCCACGCGATACCGTTCGCGGAGGTAGCGTTCAAGCCGCGGCGTGGCCGTCGTGGGAATGTCGTCGACGCTGTCGACGGCGTAGAGATAGGGGATGAGGGGAATCGCGAGCCAGTCGTACCCGTCGATGCGGTGATAGCGGCTGATGACGACGCCGATTTCGCCGGGGCGGCAGAGGCGGAGGTGGGTGGGCGAGTCGGCGCACACGTGGTCGAGATAGACCGCGGCGTGGCCGGTGGGATTCATGGCGCCAAAGTCGCCGAAGGGTTCTTCAAGGAGCAGAGCGGCGTCGGCGCGAGCGACGGCACAAGCGGAAATCGCAAAGAGGACCGCCGCGAGCAGGGAACCCAGCTTGCATGGCCATCTCATCACGAAACCTCGAACTCCTCCACCTCGGAAAGGATGCGTACTCTAAGGGTTGATCAGCGAACAGGCCGAAAGCCCGGACAACAACCTAGAACCCGTTTCCCGCCAAAACGTTGCGCCGCATGGGCAGATTTGTGTGCAGAACCGCTGCGCAGCCCGTGACAGTTTTGCTGCTAGGCTGCCATCAGGATGAGCAACGAGCCAACATCGCGCTTTGCGCCCGGACAGACGCTGCTGATCGATGCCGACGACACTCTGTGGGAAAACAATATCTATTTTGAGCGCGCAATTGCAGCCTTCATCTCCTGGCTGGACCACAAGGATTACACGCGCGAGCAGGTGCGCCGGAAGCTGAACAGGGTGGAGCGGGAGAACGTACGCCATCACGGCTATGGGCTCAGGAGCTTCCGGCGCGCGCTGGTCACCTGCTGCGAACGCCTGACCACGGAGCCGGTGACGCCCGAGAAGCACAAGCGGATCATGAGCTTCGCGCAGACCATTGCCGACCAGGAGATCGATCTGCTGGAGGGCGTGGCGCAGACGCTGCCCGAGCTGGCTTCGCGGCACAGGCTGATCCTGGTGACCAAGGGCGATGAAGCGGAGCAGGCGGACAAGCTGGCGCGGTCGGGACTGGCGCAGCATTTCTGCAGCGTCGAGGTGCCGCGGGAAAAGGATACGGAGGCGTACCGGGCGGTGTGCGTCAAGTACGCGCTGCCTGCGCACACGACCTGGATGATCGGGAACAGCCCGCGATCGGATATCAATCCGGCGCTGGCCTGTGGGCTGCATGCGGTGTACATCCACCATCCGCACACGTGGGTGCTGGAGCACGAGACGCTGGACCCGGCGCCGGAGGGGCAAACGCTGCTCGAAATGGCGAGCTTTGGGGAGCTGGCGAAGTGGTTCTGAAAGCCAGCAGTCTGTAGTCGGTGATCAGACGCTCGCGGGCTGGACGGCGAGATCTTCGAGCAGCGCGCGGACCTCGGTCAGGACTTCCTCCGGCTTGGAGCCAGTCAGCGGGAATTTCAGGATACCCTGAGGCGTGAACTGGGCGCCGCGCTTCGCGTTCTTCGCGACCAGCTTCATCAGGCGGCCGGGATCGACGGCGGCGCTCTCCGTGAAGCGGATGTGCAGCTGGTCGCGCTTGCGATCGACCTGGGAGACGCCGATCTTTTCACATTCCATGCGCAGGCGCGCGGCTTCGAGCAGGTGCGCGACGCTGGCCGGGAGCGGGCCGTAGCGGTCTTCCAGCTCGGCGCGGGCATCGGCCAGTGCCTGCTCGCTGTCGACCCCGGCAATGCGCTTGTACATGCGCAGGCGCTGATTCTCCTCGGAAATGTAACTTTCATCGATACGTAAAGCGATGCCGAGGGAAAGCTGGACGGAGGGACGTTGCACACGCTCCTGACCTTTGAGCTTGCTGACCGCTTCTTCCAGCATCGAGGTGTACATCTCAAAACCGACAGCTTCGATGTGGCCGCTCTGCTCCCCGCCGAGCAGATTGCCGGCGCCGCGCAGCTCGAGGTCGAGGGCGGCGATTTTGAAACCGGCGCCGAGGTCGGAGAATTCCTTGAGAGCAGCGAGGCGGCGGCGGGCGACTTCGGTGAGCTCCTGCTCGGGCGGGATGAGGAGATACGCGTAGGCGCGGCGGTTGGAACGGCCGACCCGGCCGCGGAGCTGGTAAAGCTCGGAGAGGCCGTGACGGTCGGCGCGGTTGACGATGATGGTGTTGGCGAGCGGGATGTCGAGGCCGTTCTCGATGATGGTGGTGGCGACGAGGACGTCGTGCTGGTGGTGCATGAAGGAGAGCATGACTTTTTCCAGGTCGCTTTCGCCCATCTGGCCATGGCCGACGACGACGCGAGCGGCGGGGACGAGCTCCTGGATCCTGGCGGCGATCTCGTAGATGGTTTCCACGCGGTTGTGGACGAAGTAGACCTGGCCGCCGCGCTCCAGCTCGACTTCGATGGCGGAGCGAATGAGCTTCTCGTCGAACCTGGCGACGACCGTCTGAATGGCCATGCGATCGCGAGGCGGAGTTTCGATCACGCTCATGTCGCGCAGGCCGACCAGCGACATATGCAGCGTGCGCGGGATAGGCGTGGCCGACATGGCGAGCACGTCGATCTCGCGCCGCATCTGCTTCAGGCGCTCCTTGTGGCGGACGCCGAAGCGCTGCTCCTCGTCGACAATCAGCAGGCCGAGATCGTGGAACCTGATGTCCCTGGAAAGCAGGCGGTGCGTGCCGATGAGGACGTCGACGCGGCCGGTCTCGACCTGTTCGAGGATGAGCTTCTGCTCTTTGGGGGTGCGGAAGCGGGAGAGCATCTCAACGGTGATGGGGAACTGACGGAAGCGGTTCCTGAAGGTCTCGAAGTGCTGGAAGCTGAGCACGGTGGTGGGGGTGAGGACGGCAACCTGCCTGCCATCCTGCACCGCCTTGAACGCGGCGCGCATGGCCACCTCGGTTTTGCCGTAGCCCACGTCGCCGCAGAGCAGCCGATCCATGGGGAGAGTGGATTCCATGTCGCGCTTGATGTCGGCAATGGCGGAAATCTGGTCGTCGGTCTCGGCGTAGTCGAAGGCGTCCTCGAACTCGCGCTGGAATTCGTTGTCGGTCGGGAAAGCGTGGCCCTCGGCGGCCTTGCGCTGTGCATAGAGCTTCAGCAGCTCGTCGGCCATGTCCTCCATCGCCCTGCGCACGCGGGCCTTCGTTTTGGCCCACTGCTGCGAGCCGAGGCGATTGAGGACGGGCGACGGGCCGGACTCGGTGGAGCGGTATTTCTGAATGAGGTCGAGGCGCGTGAGCGGGACGTAGAGGCGGGCGCTCTCAGCGAATTCGAGAATCATGAATTCGAGCGAGACGCCGTCCTGCTCGATCTCGCGGAGCCCCTGATACTGCGCGATGCCATGCTCGACGTGGACCACGTAGTCGCCGACGGCGAGGTCGCGGAAGTCGGAGACAAAGGCCGCCGTTTTTGATTTTTTCGGAGCGGGGCGCGCGGCCACATCGGCTTCGTCGAAAAAGTCCTGTGCGCCGAAGAGGACCAGGCGCGCGTCGGGCAGGCTGACGCCGGAGGCGAGCGCGGCACGCAGAATGACGGGCGTGCGCAGGTCGCCGGCGAGGTAGCTGGATTCGTCGTAGACGGTTTCGCTGCCGGGGTGCTGGATGCGGCTGCCCAGGCGGTAGGGCAGCTCGTATTCGCGCAGCAGGCCCGCAAGCCGCTCCACTTCGCCCTGATTGGGCGCGACGAGCAGCGTGCGGACTTCCTGGGACATCAGAGTGCGGATCTGCTCGATGAGAGCGGGGATGGAGCCATGGAAGCGGAGCGTGGGACGCGAGGCGAATTCGATTTCGCCGAGCGTTTTATCTTCTTCGAGGAGGTCGACGGCGCCCAGTTGGTCGATGTCGAGCCCGGGATGCGCAGCGAGCCGCGCCTGGAGAAGTTCGGGGCGAACGTAGATGTCCTCGGGAGTAATGAGGGAGCCGATGCTGGAGCGCTCATGGCGCTGTTCGACCTTGTTCCACCAACGGTCGATCTGGTTGCGGATCATAGCCGGCTCTTCGACGAAGAGCACGGAGCGGGAGAAGAGATCGAGCAATGTCCCGGTGGCGCCCCGCCCGTGCGAGCTCCCCTCGCCGGGGTCCCGTCCGACGCCGGCGAAGAATTCCCAGCCGGGAAAGACGCTGACCCCGCCAGCGGCAATCGTTTCCTCAACGAGATCGGGATCGTCGGCGGATTCGACGCGGGCGCCGCTGAGCCGCGCGTGGACGGCGGCGAGCAGCCGCTCGGTGACGGGCGTTTCCGTCAGCGGGAGCAGCCGCGCTTCGTCGAGAGGCGTGGCGGAGCGCTGGGTCTCGGGGTCGAATTTGCGGATGTATTCGATTTCGTCGCCGAAAAATTCGAAACGCACCGGACGGTCGGCCTCGGGCGAGTAGACATCGAGGATGCCGCCGCGGCGCGTGAACTGGCCGGGCATCTCGACCACGTCCATGCGGGCGTAGCCGATGGAGGCGAGGTGCGCGAGCAGGGTTTCCACGTCCACTTCTTCGCCGCGGCGGAGGATTTGCGCCAGCCCGGCGTAGAACGGCGCGGGGAAAAGCTTCATGGCTGCGGCTTCGACGGGAGCAACGACGATGGAAGCCTCGCCGGTGGCGATCTTCCAGAGCGTTTTGGCGCGGTGCTCCTGGATGTCGGGATGCGGCGAGAGATTTTCGAAGGGGAGAACGTCGTGCGCGGGCAGGCGGAGCACGCGGTCCGGAGGGATGGCGCCGGTCAGCTCGCATCCGGCGCGGAGGGCCAGGTCCATCGCGTCGGCTGCCTTGTTGTCCGCGACCAGGACGACGGCCGGCACGCCGGCGGCGCGCGCAAAAAGGGGCAGATACAGGGCTCGGGCGGTGCTGGTCAGTCCGGAGACACGACGCCGCCCGCGGGCAAGGGCGAGGTGCCGTCTTGACTGTTCAAACGAAGGAAAATGCTCCAGGTCCGCCAACAGCTCGCGGACAAACGGGAGAATCATGTCTTTTCAAGTCTAGCAGCGCGCGCCAGGGTTGCCTGCAGGCGGCTTGAGGCGCCGCGGCTGAAGCGATTGAGCGGCGGATGCGTGTACAGTGTTGCGGTGGATGCAAAGGACCGCTCGCTATGAAGAGATGCCTGCGTTTTTTGGGGATTGCTTTGGTTTTTTGTGTGCTTTTTTGCCTGATTCCGGCTGGCGCGCTGACGGCGCGGGCGCAGCAGGCGAGGTCGACGAATGCGCCGCCTGAGGAGTACGGGCCGTGGAACGCGGCCATTCCGGCCGGCGGCACCGGGCTCGAGTTCAGGCTGCCGGATGACGACACGCTGCTGGAGGCCGATGCGCCGTGGACGCTGCTGGCGTGGGTGAATGCGGCGGATGCGCCGAGCGCGACGGAACTGGTGGCAGGGATGGGCGCGCCGGACGAGGAATATCCGCGGTATCTGGCGCTGGCTCCCGGCAGGGCGGTGCTGTATCTGGGTGAGGGAAACACGCTCGAGGGTGTGGCGGCGATTGCTCCGGGGTCGTGGCATCTGCTGGTGGCGACCTTCGACGGGAACGAATTCCGGTTGTATGTGGATGGCGCGCAGGTTGCGACAAGCGGGCTGCTGGAGCCGGGACAGACAAGAGGCGGATTGCTGCTGGGCAGCGTGAGTCCGAAGGTGGGAATTGGTCCGGCGCCCGAGCCGGCGTATTTCCAGGGGCCGCGGCCGACGGACGAGCCAGGCCTGGCGCATTTCGGCGGGAAGGTCTACGGGCTCACAATTCTGCGCGAGGCGCTGGAGGCGGAGGCGATTCGCGCGATGGCGGCGACGCATCCGGATTTCGCGCTGCCGGTGTACGACCAGGGATCGAAGCCGTGGCCGGTGCAGACGAACGGGCAGGCTGGGTATCGCGCGCCGCAAAGCCCCGATCAGATGCCGCACAGCCGCGCGCCCTTCCAGCAGCCGCAGGCGATTCCCGCGCCGAGCGGGCCCGCGATCACGGCGGCGGGCGAAGATCGGTGGCGCATCGACGGCGGATGGAAGCTGAGCGCTGCGCCCCAGGTCGAGGCCGATGGTGCGCAAATATCCGGTCCGGATTTCAGCACGAAGGGCTGGTACGCGGCGGTGGTGCCGGGGACGGTCCTGACCACGCTGGTGGACCGCGGCGTATATCCGAATCCGTATTACGGTCTGAACAACCTCGCGATCCCGGAAACGCTGAACAAGCAGGACTACTGGTATCGGACGGAGTTTCGCGGGCCGGAGGCCGCGCGCGGCAAGCGCCTGACGCTGACCTTCGAGGGCATTAATTACAAGGCCGAGGTATGGCTGAACGGGCAACGGCTGGGCGAAGTAAAAGGTGCATTCCTCCGCGGCGTCTTCGACGTGACGGGCCTTTTACGGCCGGGGAAAACGAATGTGCTGGCGGTGCGCATCTCGCCGCCGCCGCATCCGGGGATTCCGCAGGAGCAGTCGATCAAAGGAGGGCCCGGCGCCAACGGCGGCATGATGTGCCTCGACGGGCCGACGTTTGTGGCGACGGAGGGGTGGGACTGGATTCCTGGGATTCGCGACCGCGACACCGGGATCTGGCAGCCGGTGATGCTGCGGGCCACCGAGGATGTGACCATCGGCGATCCACAGGTCGTGACGACGCTGCCGCTGCCGGGGATCGAGAGCGCGAAGGTCGACATTACCGTTCCGCTGACCGATGCCGCCGACAAGCCTGTGCACGCGAAGCTGACCGCGCAATTTGAAGGCGTCACGGTTACAAAACAGGTGGATCTCGAGCCGGGCGAGAACGCGGTGCAGCTGACACCGGCGGAATTCGCGCAGCTCGACGTGCAGAATCCACGGCTGTGGTGGCCGAACGGGTACGGACCAGCGAATCTCTACCACCTGAAGCTGACGGCGGCGGTGGATGGCCGCGTGTCGGACACGAAGGAACTGCAGTTCGGGATTCGGGAGATCACCTACGAGTTAAGCCTGCTCAATCCGGCGGGGCGTCTGGTGCGGGTGAATTTTTCGCCGACCGCGGCGCACGACGCAGGCGAGACGCAGCCCGTGATCGACAACACCCACCAGGGCATTCGCGACATCCCGGTGGCGGACGCGCCGCCTCCGAACGCGCCGGCCGCGTGGCGGGAGTTCATGCATGCGTGGGTGGAATCGCTGACGCCGGCCGGCGAGCACTCGCCGGCGATCGCGCCCAGCAGCGATCTGGGCACCGCACCGTATCTGGTGATTCTGGTGAACGGCGTGCGCATTGCGGTGCGCGGCGGCAACTGGGGCATGGACGATGCGATGAAGGACGTTTCCCGGGCGCATCTGGAGCCGTATTTCCGCCTGCATCATGACGCGGGTGAGAATGTCATCCGCAACTGGGTGGGACAGAGCACGGAAGAGACGTTCTATGATTTGGCCGACGAATATGGCTTCCTGGTCTGGAACGGCTTCTGGGAATCGACCCAGAACTACAACATCGAACCGGAGAATCCTGCGCTGTTTCTCAGGAATGCGCGCGATGTGATCCTGCGCTTCCGCAACCATCCGTCGATCGCGGTGTGGTGCGGGCGGAACGAGGGCGTGCCGCAGCCCATCATCAACCAGGGCCTGGCGAATCTGGTGCGCACGCTGGACGGGACGCGTTACTACTCGCCCAGCTCGAACGAGGTGGATTTGCAGGGCAGCGGGCCGTACAGGTATCAGGATCCGGCGCTCTACTACACGACGCTGAACCACGGGTTCTCGGTGGAGACCGGATCGCCGTCGATGTCGACGCTGGAATCGTTCGAAGCGTGGACGCCGAAGGCGGACTGGTGGCCGATCGATGATGTTTGGGCTTATCACGACTGGCATTTCATGGGAGGCGGAGACATTCATCCGTTCATGGCGGAGATGCAGACGGAATTCGGCGCGCCGACGAGCCTCGGGGACTTCGAGCGCAAGGCGCAGATGATGGACTACGTCGATTACCGCGCCATCTTCGAGGGGATGGCCGCGCACCTGTGGGCGCCGAACAGCGGGCGACTGCTGTGGATGACGCAGCCGGCCTGGCCGAGCAACATGTGGGAGGTCCTGAGCTGGGACTACGACACGCAGTCGTCGTATTACGGAGAAAAAGAGGCACTGCAACCGTTACATATTCAGCTGGATCTGGCAACGGACGCGGTGGAAGTCGTGAACACCACGCGAAGCGCGCCGGGACCGCTGCAGGCGACCGCGAATGTGTACTCGCTCGCGAATAAATCATTACTGCACCAAACTGCGGCGGTAAATGTGGCCGCGGATAACATGGCCTCCGCGATGACATTGAACCTCGGGCCGCTGGAACAGAGGGCGGTGATTCTGGTGGAGCTGAAGCTGCACGATGCGACGGGTCAGATGGTCTCGCGGAACCTCTACTGGCTGGCCGGCGAGAGCCGGGATTTCCAGCAGCTCTCGCGGCTGCCGCAGGCAACAGTGAGCGCGACGGCCACTTCCGGACACGACGGCAGGATGCTGCGCGTGAGGGTGGAACTGAAAAACACGGGCACGGACGTCGCGCTCCAGAACAAACTCACGCTCGTGAATGCGTCGACGGGCAAGCGCATTCTGCCGGCGTATTACAGCGACAATTATGTGTCGCTGCTGCCGGGAGAAGCAGAGACTGTGGAAATCGAATATCCGGCGATCGCGGCAGACGGCGCAGCTCCGGCACTGACGCTGCGGTCGTTCAATCTGCCGCAGCGCAACGTGGAGGTGGCAGCAGGACAGTAGGCGCTAGAAGCTGGCGCCGCCGTTGTTGGGCTCGTTGCTGAGGACTTCTTTGCCGCCGCTGCGGCCGATGACGTAAACGGGCGTGGGCAGCGCAGGGACGTTGGCGGGGGTGGTCCACAGCCACACACGATTCTGGCCGTTCCACAGAGTCGCAAGCTGCGCAACGTCGATGAAAGGCTCGCCGCCGGCGGTCGATCCGGCGATCGCTGTGTCGCCGGGCTCGCTGACGATGAGCACCTGGCGCTCCAGATAGAAGACGAAAGAGGAGCTGCTCTCGAAGGGCCCGTTGACGACGATGACGTCGGAGGGCTGGACCTCGGGCTTGATGGCCTCGGCGAGGATTTCCGAGGAGAGCACCGGCGAGAAAGTGACGATGGCCAGTTGCGCGGCGATAAGGATGGCCACGATCATGCCCGCGAGGAAGCAGTTGGCCATGCGGGCGTTGTCGCGCAGGCGAAACCACAGGCACGCAGAGACGCCGACCAGCAAGGCGGCCAGCGTGATGGCGAGCGGAACCTTGAAAGCGCCCATGGCGCGATGGGTGAGATTGAGGAAGTAGCCGAAGAAGACCACGTGATGCGCAGCGCCGGGGCGGAGCAGCGTCGCAATGTCCACGCCGGGCCTGGGCAGGGGCGAAGTGAACAAATAGCAGGCGACCAGAGCCGCGGCGGCCATGCCAATGAAAAAGAGGATCCACGCGGCGATGCGGCCCTGGTGATGCGGGAGTGCTTCGTCGTCCGCCAGCCAGCCGCCGGCCAGCAGCGCCATCGGCGGCAGAGCCGTGATCAGGTTGTATTCGAGGCGCGCCGTGAAGCTGAAGCCGACCAGCACCACCAGGATCCACAGGATGCACAGAAGCCGCGCCTGACAGCGGAGATCGGGGCTGGACGAGCCGCAGATGCGCAGGGCGCGGAGCGAGAAGGCGGACCAGGGAACGATCCAGAGCAGGAGCAGCGGCCAGAAAATCCAGAGCGGGACGCGGCCGCCGGTCATCGCCGGCATCAGGCTGGCCAGATGGGCGTGGCCGGTGGCGATGCGCGCGGCGATGTGCTCCGGGAGCAGAATGGCGAGAAACAGCAGGAGGGCGGGGATGGGATGCCAGCGCAGCAGGTGTTTCACTTTGCGCGCGCCGATCAGATAAAGAACGACGATGGCGAAGGGAAAGACGACGCCGGCGACACCCTCGGTGAGCACGCCTAACGCGCAGCACGCGGCAAAGCCGAGCGCGGTGCCCAGACGGTGCTTCTCCTGACTGAGCGAGCGCCAGAAGCAGTTGATGGCAAGGGTAGTCCAGAGGCAGAGAAAGACGTCGCGCAGCAGGAGATGGCTGAAGAGAAAGACGCCGTAGGAAGTAATGAGCGCGAGCGCGGAGTAGAAAGCGGCGTTGGGCGCATGGTAAAGGCGGCGGCCCAGCGAAAACGTGGCGATAAACAGGAAAAGCGCGGCGATCGCCAGGGGCAGGCGCGCGGCCCAGTCGCTGACCCCGAAGATGCGGAAGCTGGCAGCGATGGTCCAGTAGAGGAGCGGCGGATGCTGGGCGTAGCGGATGCCATTGGCGAAGGGGGTAATCCAGTGGCCGCCAGTAAGCATTTCGCGGGAGATTTCCGCGGAGAGCGCGTCGGGGCCGTCGAGCAGCGGGGGCTGGACCAGCGAAAACGTGGCGTAGAGCAGCGCCCACAGGCCGAGCAGCGGAAAGACGAAGCGCTTGGCCGTGCGGAAGCTGGTCATCAGTGGAGATTATAGAGAAAAGAGGGGTTCGGCTGCCGGAAGGGCGCCTGCAGGCGAGGCTCCGGTCCGTGGTCCGGGACTGGAGCATGGCCGAGGCCCAGGGAAGCGATTCCACACAGGTCGCGGAGACGGCGCTTTCCGGTACGGCAGGACCGGCACCGGACCCGCTGCCGGCGCACGTGCCGCAAAGCGAAGTTTCGTTCGCGGAAGTCGGGGGCACAGCGACCTGATTCGGCAGCTTTCCTTATCGGCAGCAGGGGCGGCTCTCATCAGTTTCGCCAGTCCTGTTGCCGCAGGATGCGCCAGGCGGTTCGCATCCCCTGAGCGGCCTGCGGGGCAGGAGGCGGCTTCGGTACACTGCTGAGAGCCGATCGATGCCAGCCAGCCGTGCGCACCCGCGCGTCCGCAAATTCCGATTCGAGCGCCCGCAGAAGATCGCGGCGCTGCTGCTGCTGATCCTGCTGGGCGAGTGCCTGTGGGTGAGCTCGCAGCGGTATTTGACCGAGACGGACTACCAGTATGCGCGCTGCGGCCGCGAAGTCTGGGAGCATCCCGAGGCGCTGCCGGGTTATTTCACCACCTGCGGGAACATCCACGATGGGACACTGGCGTACCGCGCGGCGGGGTTGCCGCTGACGCTGGAACGGATGCTGGCCGGGAAGTCGTCGAAGGCCACGCCGTGGGAAATGCGTCACGAGCTGACCGACATTAATTTCCTGCTCCGGCTGCCGTTCATTCTGGCCGGCCTTGCGCTGGGCGCGTGCGTCTGGTGGGTGACGCGGCGGCTCTTTGGGAACGAGGGCGGCTACCTGGCGCTGGCGCTGTATTGCTTTCTGCCGGCGGTGGTGCGCGCGTCGACGGTGCCGAACAATGAGATTCTGGCGGCGCTGGGGCTGTTTGCGGCGGTCTATCTGGCCATCGGCGTGGGACACGCGCTGCAGGGGCCGCGGCGGAAGTGGCGGCCGAGAATTGTGCTGCTGACGCTGGCCCTGGGATTTACGGCGGCGGCGCATATAGCGGCCTTCGAGCTGGCGCTGTTGCTGATCGTGGTCCTGCTGGCGTGGGTGGCGGAAGAACGCCGCGCTTATATACCCACGCTGCTGCTGGTGTGGGTGCTGGGCGGATTATTCCTGCTCTTCGCGTCCTATGCGTTTTCCCCGGACGCGTTCAGCTACGTCTTCCGCAGCGCGGCGGGGCGGATCTGGTTCTCGCTGAACGGGGCGGAATGGTTCTTCCGGAATCCGGGGAACGCAGCATTCAGCCTGGCGCTGGCCGGAGCGCTGGCGCTGTATGCGGCGGCGCGGCGGTCGCGGTATTTCGGGAACACGGCGCCGCTGATCGTGGGCGCGCTGCTGATGATGCTGATGACCACCGGCGTCGAGTCGGAGCCGTGGCTCTGGGCGCTGCCCTTCCTGGCCGCGTTCGTGGGCGGCGTCTTCGCCGATGCGCTGGAAACGCGCTCGCGCAAGGTTTTTCTGGTCGCGACGTGGCTGGTGATCGTGGCCCAGGCCGCGCTGTGCTGGGCCAGCTTGCCGGGCCTGCTGGGGTAAGGGTGAGCCGCGCTCCCGTCGCATTCACACGCGCGGGATAGTCGCGCCGCAAAGAACCTTAATAGGGCGGTCCGCCCACGATTCCCCAGTCCTTCACGAAGGCATCGGGATCGGACTTGTGCAACTCCTGAAGGAGCTGCGCGTACTCCGCCTGGCCGCGCTTCAGCCTGCTGTAGTCGACCCCCGAATAGAACCGGCTGATGTAATCGAACGCGCAGGCGGCAAACCAGGGGACGTCGGTCGTGAGCCGGGCAGGCTCTGTCACAGGGTTGGTAAACGGTTCGCCGGCGGCGCCCGCCCACGCTGACGGAGCCTCGCGAATGTCGTAGCCCGCCACGTACATCTGCCGGATCCCGATACGCAGCATCTGTTCCTCGGTGGTGAGCGGGAACATCAACGGCTCGTAGTCCGGCGGGCAGTAGTCCTGATAGCAGGGAGCGGTGGCTGCGAAGGAAGTCAGGATATTCGCCCAGCCGTGGGGGCTCGGCGTTGGGTAGTCGCGCCCTTGCAGGACAACGGTAATTGCGGAAGACAAGATCGCCGCGAGTTGGGCCTGATTCCTGATTCCTGCCAACGTCGTATCGGGGATCACGATTACGCCGCCAGGAAAAGCACCTGCGACATCGTTCCCGCTCGCCTGGGCCAGCAGCTCGACGCGATCCACCCGACTGAGCTCCAGATCCACTCCACGCAGGTGGACAACACAGAAGCGGAAATCGACTTTGGCTCTGTCGCCTTCCGGCAATGCTCGCTGATATTCCGGGATCAGCGAACGCCCGACCGCGGCGACAAACTCCTGCACATTCCGATCGGGAAGAATGTGGAGGGTCACCCTCTCCCCGCCATCCTCGAACTGCAGATTGCCCGCAACGTGATTCGAGTCATCGGGGGGCTGAATGTGCAGCGCAAGCTGCTCCAGAGAAGTCTTTTCGGCGCGATCGATTTGGTTCGGCCACAGTCGGATTTGCCGGAGTACGCTTTGGCTTGCCGGGCTGCCTCTGGCTCGATAGGCCGCCCACACGCCAGGCGCAAAAAGGCCGGCGGAGACTGAGGGCGCGGGCCCATTGGGCGCCATGGCGTCCAGGTGGGGAACGTACTCCGACATTTTGAAGAAACCGTAACCCATCCGAGTGCCGTGCGGTGCGGCCAATATTCTGGTTTGCGCTCCGATGCGCAGCGGATACCCGTCGAGCCACAGAGTTCCGGCCCAGCCATCCCCCGTCCGGCTGAGTTGCGGCTTCTCTTCGAGCAGCGCGCCTCCGGCCCACTCCCGTTTGTTCCAGCCGTAATTCGTAAACCCTTCACGAACCGTTACGTCGTACATCGTCATCTGCGTTGCGGTGAACGAGCCGTCCTGCGGCGCCTTGTCGCCAGTGACCTGCACCCACGAGCCGACTTTCAACGACAAGGATTCACAGGGAGTGACCATCTGGCTCTTCCGGATGTCCTTGTTCCACAAGCCAAGGTAATTCGCTGGCCTGGCAACAATGCAGGAGGTCCGCCTCTCTCGAAAGCATGCTGCCCTGCTGTCAATGCGAACACGCAACGCGCTGATTTGAAACTCCGTCGGCGAGTCGACCTTCGTGACAAACCCGCCCAGGGTGGTGGCAGCCGCGCTGGGAACCGTGAGCGCGAGCACAGTAGTTGCCGTGAGCACCGTCCAACTCCATCGCCTGCCCGGAACCCTTCGTGGAACCATTCGGGCGGCCTCCTGCCTTCACCGTCCGGTTGGACGGATGAGAGCAAAGTTGGATCCTCCTTCGGTCCGGTTCCCCGGGCGGATGGTTCCAGGCGCGAGGCGTTAGGTAAGACAAAGCTCAGAGCCTGTTACCTGGATAGGTTCAACCCAGCGCCTGCCGATTGTCCTTCGGATCGCAGCACGCGTCGCAGGTCGCCCTGGGAATCCTGATCCAGTCCGTCCCGTTAATTCCTCGCCTGTTTCGTACGGTCGGGCTGATCGGGTAAGCGCACGCCAATTTTATTCGTCGGTCCTGCTGCCTCCCCAGATCTCGGATTTCGTCAGCCACCTCTGAGAGGTCCTGATCCTGCGAGAAAACCAAAACTACGTCGTATTCATTCCGCACGGCCTTCCCGATTATGTCCGGCGCAAACCGGACATCGACGCCCTTTTCCTCCCCGTGCGGGAACATGTGCGTCGATTCGTCGGAAAGCCTGACGGTCTGATTCCGATAGCGCAGCGGGCGGGAGAAGACGCTTATGCCCGGACCGCCCATGGCGGCTAGCCTATTCGTCCAGAAGCGGTTCCATCGGGGATCATCCCCGGCGTCTGGCACTCCCGTATAAAAATGAATCCCGATGAGGTTCCACGCCTGCGCCTTCGCGATATTCTCCGCCAACTTCGGAATATCGTAGTTGGGAAACCTGCAGCCGAACGCTTCCCGGCTGTGGTGGAAGAGAATCTGCCCATCGATAAACGCAAAACGCAACTGCCCGCTTGATGGCTGGTTCGATCAGCGTCACCTGAGCTTGCCCCGGAAATGAATAACCCCGCCCGGGAGTCCTTGCGGACGAGTCAGGCGGGGAACAATTACATCGCCAAGATTAAGGAGCGCTCCCTCGGGATGCAACGGCTTTCTGCGTAAATTGCGCACTTTCGTTTGAAAATGCGCCGACAGGACAGGCTGGCTGCTGGCGACTGGCCGCTCCCATTACTTTCCTGCCCGCCGCGCTTTCTGACCTGAAACAGGAAAGCTCTGTCCGCCTCGGCGCACAGAGCTATTCACTTCTCGGATTTCTTCGCCGTCCGCTGATCTCTGATTGCAGATCACTGAAAATAAAGTACTTCGAGGGTAATACCCTCAGGGCATTGCCCTCGAACTCCGGCAGATTCGACAAGAAGCAAGACCTCCACCCCTCACAAATTTTTTCTCCGAGGGGGGAGAAGGGCAACCTAACCGGCGGCGCGGGCGGATTCCTCCGGCGCGGGCGACGTGGCGGATTCGGCGCGTAGCTCGCGGACGCGCTCGCCGACGGCGTACTTCAGCTTCTCCACGCCGACGCCGGTAACGGCGGAGATGGCATAGAACGGCAGCTTGCGGCGCTTCGCCATGGTTTCCAGCTTCTTCAGCTTCGCTGGGTTGGCGACATCGGCCTTCGACGCGACGATCATCATGGGTTTCTGGTCGAGGCCGTGTCCGAAGCTCTTCAGCTCGCTCAGGATGACGCGGAAGTCTTCGGCGGGATCGGGGCGGCCGCTGGCGTCGGACACGTCGACGAGATGCACCAGGATCCGGGTGCGCTCAATGTGGCGGAGAAACTGCGTGCCGAGGCCGGCGCCCAGGTGCGCGCCTTCGATGAGGCCGGGAATGTCCGCGACCACGAAACTTTGCTCGTGCGGGGCTTCGCCGATGGAGACGACGCCCAGCTGCGGCTCCAGCGTGGTGAACGGATAATCGGCGATTTTGGGGCGCGCGGCCGAGATGCGCGAGATCAGCGTGGATTTGCCCACGTTGGGATAGCCGACGAGTCCGACATCGGCGAGTACACGAAGTTCGAGACGATAATTCCGCTCTTCGCCGGGACGGCCGAGCTCGTGCTCGCGCGGGGCCTGATGCGTGGAGGTCGCGAAGTGCTGGTTGCCGCGTCCGCCACGTCCGCCGCGAGCGATCACCAGGCGCTCGTCGGGACGGGTGAAGTCGTGGATCAGCTGGCCGGAGTCGGCATCGAAGAGCAGCGTGCCGACGGGAACCCGGAGAACGACATCTTTGCCGTCGCGGCCGGTGCAGTTGGATCCCATCCCGTGCTCGCCGCGCTCGGCTTTGTGCTCGGGATTGAATCGGAAGTAGATCAGCGTATTGTGGCGCTGGCTGGCCTCCATCACGACGTTGCCCCCGTGTCCGCCGTCGCCACCGGAGGGTCCGCCGCGGGGGACGAATTTTTCGCGCCGGAAAGCCATGCAGCCATTACCGCCGTCACCGGCTTTTATGCGGATTTTGGCCTCATCGATAAACATTCGCTCCCTTTAGTTTAACGAAAGGCACAGGCTCGACTTGCCTTCCGGAAACCCAGGTCCGGAGGGGCGCGGTTTCGGCCGGCTTCGGCACGAGGGTGACGTGCGTTTCCCCGGGCTCCTGAATGCGGTAGTGGTGGTTCCCACCGCCGGCCCCGGGGGCGAGCCTGATCGATTCGGGCTGCGAAGACCTGATTGCGCGCATCGGGCGCAACATGTTCCGCTGTCCGCAGGCGGCGAATCCGGATCTGCGCTTCACAAAGAGAATGCGTTGCAGAGACCGTTACTCAATGGAGCGGATGGGGGAGGCATTCAATCCGCTGCACCACCGGAATGTGACGGACATCCAGACCGTTGGGTATCGGCTGAGCAACGGCACGCGATACGCCAATATGGCGAAGCTGATCTGGCAGAGCGGCGAAACACCCGGACCCTCGACCGTCAACTCCACCTGCGGCAACAGAGAGTAATTTGCCCCTGCGTTCGACGCAACCGCGGCGTTCGGCGGAACGATCAGTACCAGCAGCAGGATGCTCAGCCGTGAATGTCAAATACAGGCTGGCTATCCTTGTTGAAAATCGCAGCTTGCTGCGGTTTCCGACCCGGTTTTCCACTGGCCGGGGAAAATTCGGGGTCTGTTCCTCACAGGTTTCGTGCTCTAATTAACGGCGCGTTCATTGAAGCGTGTCACCCTGAAAGTGCGTTACGCGCACTTTTACACACAGGGGCGTCGGGCGGACCTGTGCATGGTCGTCTGAAAAAGAGCAATTCCACTTTTCGAGGCCAAATGTAATGAAGAAAATTCTGCAATTCTCTCCAGTCTCTGTGTTGTGTCTGCTGGTGGCTCTGTTCCTGGGCGTGCAATTCGCCGGCGCTCAGCAAACGCTGGGCAGCATGAACGGAACGGTCACCGATATCTCCGGAGCCGCCATTCCCGGCGCTTCCGTCACCGCCGTGAGCGAGCAAACTGGCCTGACTCGCTCGACCAGATCCCACAGCAACGGATACTGGGAGATCCTGAATCTGCCCATCGGCCCGTATCACGTGACTATAACGGCGGCGAACTTCGAGACCCTCGATTTTCCGCACATCACGGTGCGCGAGGGTCTGGCCACCACCATCCCGAAAATCGCGTTGAAGCCGGGACAGGTAACACAGTCGATTACAGTCAATGCGAATCCGCTGCTGAATGCCACGGATACGACCAACGGCTACACGCTGGACAAGGCACAGATCGCAGAGACGCCGCTGGCGACGGGCAGCTTTACGCAACTGGCGATTCTGGCGCCGGGGGTCAGCTCGCAACTGCTGTCGGGGGTGGGCACTGACTCCGGCCTGGGCAATCAGCCCATCTGGTCGAACGGCCAGCGCGACACCAGCAACACGATCACGGTGAACGGGGTGGACGTGGGCAACCTGTTCAACGGCAAGACCTCCAGCCAGGACGTCTCCCAGCGCTATCAGTTCAACATCGGCGAGGGATCGAACACCGGAGGCCAGGACCAGGACAACATCTCCGTGTACGGGTCGAACGGCAACGGCCTGGCCTCGCCGCCGCCCGAGTTCATGCAGGAAATCAACGTGACCACATCGATGTACGACGCCCAGCAGGGACAGACCAGCGGCGCGCACGTGACGATCAGCACCAGCACCGGAACGAATTCGCTTCACGGACAGGCTTATGGGGTGCTGGGCAGCAACCTCATGAACGCCGACCCGTTCTTCTACAAGCAGGATGTCGCGCTGGGCACGCTGCCGGCCTCCGAGGCAAACCCGCAACTGCACCGGTGGGTGGGGGGCGGTACGCTGGGCGGGCCTGTTAAGAGGAACAGGCTGTTCTTCTTTCTGGGCTACCAGCACCTGTACGATTCCGATCAGACCGGCGCGCTGTCGCAGTTCCAGGTGCCGTACGGTCTGAGCGACGACCGCAGCACGGCGGGCATTCAGGCGGCCTGCACCAGCTACATAACCGCTTCAGGCTATGGCAGTTGCCCCTCTTCGACCAAATGGAGCCCGGCGGCGGTGGCGCTGCTCAGCGCCAAGCTGCCGAACGGGAGCTATCTGATTCCATCGGCGGACGCCTCGGGGCAGACGCAGCTCCAGAACGGCCAGCCCGACGTGACCCTCCAGGGCACCTCGGTCTTCAGGGGAGACTGGGCGACCGGGTCGCTGGACTTCAACGCCACGGACAACGACCATCTCTCCGCGAAGTACTTCTACCAGCACACCCCGACGAACAGCCCATTTGCCGCGTCCGATACTATCGGATTCCCGGAAAGCGAAGATACCGGAGCACAGACCGGGTCGCTGACCAATTCCATTACCGTCGGGCCGCGGATCAACTGGGTGCAGCAGATCGGCTTCTCGCGGCAGAAGGTGTACAGCAGCTTATCCAATGCGCTTACCGCTTCCGATGTGAGTATCAGCGCACCCGCAAATATTATGCCGGGCATCGAGGCGGAGGAGTTTGGGATCGACACCACCTCTCCGTTCAGCACCGCCAAAATCGGGCCACTGAACGCCGACGGGTTCATCGATCAGGGCTATTTCCAGAATCGCCTTTCACCTTCATCCACGGCGATCTTTTCCTTCGGCAAGCACACCATCAGCGTCGGCTTCAACTACGACTATAACCAGCTGAATATCAGGAACAACGCCGAGAACCATTCGTATGTTGAAACGAGTTCGTTTACGAAATTCCTGAGCGGCAGCCTCCACGGCGGAAATGTGCTGCAGGGCAATTCCAATCGCTATTACCGGTCGAACGATGCCGGCGCCTTTGTGTCGGACAAATGGCAGGTGCTGCCCAACGTGAGCATCACGGCGGGAGTGAGGTACGATTTCGACGGCCCCTTCAGTGAGAAGAATGGGGATCTTTTCAACTTTGATCCGTCCCTCTATTCCGCCACGGACAGCGCAGTGACCAGCACGGGCTTTATCGTGGCCGGCAACAATAAGCAGTTCGGCACGGCGGGGGTGAGCGATTCGACGCTGAAGGGAAGGCAGTGGGGTATCGCGCCTCGGCTGGGAGTGGCATGGTCGCCAAAGCAGTTTGGGGGTAACGTGGTCTGGCGCGCGGGAGCAGGCATTTACTACGACCGCGGAGAGTATTTCCAGTACCTGTCGCCGCCCGCCGGCTCGGGCATCAGCGGCCCCTTCGGCGTGACCCAGGAGGCGCCGTTTGCCGCCTACACGAGCGCGAATGGAACGCTGAGTCAACCCTTCACCAGCTTCGTTTCGCCGACCACACCCAGCAATCTCGCGTCGATCATGCCGACCGTCGACTCGATCGAAAATACCTGCACCGCAGGCAATGTGTACAGCGGTTACAACAGCGCCGGCCAGAGTATTCTCATCCCTTACAGCTGCAACGACGGCGCGCCCGATGGCCCGCTGGTGATCGGGAACTACGGGATCAATAACGTGCTGCCCTACACGGAAAACTGGATGACGGATATTCAGTGGCAGCCGCGCAGCGATACGTCCATCGATATCGGGTATGTCGGCAACCGCGGCAAGCATGAGGTGATACCGATTCCGTTCAATGAGCCGGGCATCGCCACGCCCACGCATACGATCAACAGGCAGATGTATTCCTACGGTGTGCAGGTGCTGAGCAACGACACCGACGCGAGCGGCAACCCGTACGCCATGGCGAACGAGCCGTACGATTCGTACAGCGGCGGTAACGTGGACCTGCGCGTCCCCTACGTGGGATACGATCCCAACTCCGCGAGCTTCGAGACCGTGGGGATCTCCTCCTACGATGCGCTGCAGGCGCAGTTGACCAAGCGCATGTCGCACGACCTCCAGCTCAGCGCGTCCTACACCTGGTCGCACACGCTGGATGAGCAGAGCGACGTCGGCCTGTTCTTCACCGGCGACAACCCGGACGATCTGCGGGAATCGTACGCGGACGCGGACTTCGACCAGACCAATACACTGACGTTCAACTACATGCTCACCGTGCCGAACCTCGTGAAAGACCGCAGTAACTGGCTGAGCAAGGTGACCAATGACTGGTCGCTGCTGGGCGTCACGGTACTGCAGAGCGGCGAGCCGTACAGCATTTACGACTACACCGGGTCAGTGGGCAGCGAATACTTCGGCGGCAACATCGAGCTGACGAACCCAGTGCTTCCGATCGAACCGGGACTCTCGCCGAAATCGGTGAAGACAGGCAACTCCGGCGCTTATACCTACGCGATGCCGAATGGCAGCGGCGGAGCGACGCCGGTGTACTATCCCGCGCTGAAGGCCAGCGATTTTTATATTCCGCTGGTGGCTCCCGGCACGAACGGCGTTCCGCCCTGCGACAGGACAACCGCAGGAGGCAATGCCGGTCCTGGCGGCGGACCGCTTTGCGACGTCTACGAAACCACTTTCGTGGGGGGGCAGCGCAATATCTTCCGGCAGTCCTTCCAGAAGCGTGCCGACATTACGCTCCAGAAGGATATTCATGCCACGGAGCGGTACGATCTTCGCTATCAGTTCGAGGTCTTCAACGTGACCAACACGCCGAGCTTCGACGTACCCACCAACGCTCTGTACCTGAGCCCGAATTACGAAGAGCTGGCGAACCCTCCGGGCGGCTACGCCGACGGTACTCAGGCCCAGCCCTACGCTTCGACCGATGTAACCACGCCCAAGGCGCCGAACGGCGGCGCAACCTGCCAGGGCTCCTCCGTGAACTGCGCTTACGAGATGTACCTGCTGCCCCAGAACGGGAACGCCGAACTCGGCGTGGTGAAGAACACCATTGGCAGCCAGCGGCTGGTTGAAATGTCGCTGCACCTGATGTTCTGAACCAAATGCAGGAAACATTCGGGAAAGGGCTGGCCGTGCGCCAGCCCTGGTTTTTCCCGGAGAAATTCCGCCCGGGCCAAATTCCGCCAAACTGGACTCGCGCCGGACTTTTCCACAGGATTGCGGCCTGCAAAAGGCGCCCTGCGAGATTTTCTCCTTGTAATCAAATGTTAAACAGTATATGAAACGGTAGTATCGACCGGATTACCCTCCGGTTCCCGAGGGACCCCGCCCCGAAGCGGGTCCGACGCGTCTCCCACCGGGCGCGCGGGCACCAGTCAACAGTCATGGCGCACGATGAGAGCAACCAAGTAACAGATACGGTGACAAATATCCGTCGACGCGTGCGCGGAATGCCAAACAGACCAGATCAGGACTTCAGGAGAACTAATGATGCACAGGAGTTGCCGCAGCCGTTGGGCCAGCGCCACAATCGCCTTACTTATCGCCTTCATTCTGACCATCGCCGCTCCCGCAGTACGGGCGCAGTCAACTACGGCGGGCGCCATCGCAGGCACCGTGTCCGACCAGACCGGAGCGGTGGTCCCCGGCGCCTCCGTTGACATCCGCAACAACGCCACCAACGCCCGCGTCCACCTGACAGCCGACGGAAGCGGCTTCTTCAGGGCGCCTCTGCTCGAGCCCGGTACCTATTCGGTAACCATCACCGCGCCCAGCTTCGCCACCTACAGGGCCGGCAACGTGGAAGTCTTCGTGGCCCAGACCACAACCCTGTTGCCGCATCTTGCGCTGGCGACCGCCACCACGAAGGTGGTGGTGACCGAGCAAACCCCGGCGATGAACCTGGAGTCGCCGTCCTTTACCGACGAGCTGAACAGCAAGGCGCTGCAGTCGATTCCCATCAACAACAAGCGCTGGTCCAGCCTGGCCATGACCACGCCAGGCGTCGTCTCGGACGCCAACGGTTACGGCCTGGTCAGCGTGCGCGGCATCAGCACGCTGCTCAACAACGTCGAAATCGACGGCGCTGACGACAATCAGGCCTTTTTCTCGGAAGAACGCGGCCGTACCCGCGAAGCGTATTCCACCTCGTTCGCCGCGGTGCGCGAATTCGCTGTCAACACCGGCGTCTATTCCGCGCAATATGGCCGCGCGGCCGGCGGCGTCATCACATCGGTGACGAGGAGTGGCACCAACCAGCTTCACGGCCAGGCCTACTTCTGGGATCGCGAAAGCAACTGGGCGGCCTACACCCCCTTCGCCACCATTACCACTCTCCAGAATGGCGCAAATGTGACCTCCGCTCTCAAGCCCGAGGACGAGCGCAAAATCTACGGCTTTACCGCGGGCGGACCGCTGATCAAAAACAAGCTCTTCTGGGAGTACACGTACGACCAGCACACCCACGTCTTTCCCAACATCGGCGTTCCGTATAATCCCCTCGTCTTCTACACATTGCCTTCGGCTGCGCTTGTTGCCGGAGAGACCTGCAACACCACAACCGGCGCGTTGAGCGGCGCTCCGGCCTCCGCGGTCAATGACGCCAATGCCTGCACACTGGCGGCACGCCAGGGGATCAGCTATTCCCAGGCGGCCTACGACTGGGCTGCCCTCACCGATGGCAGCGCCAATGTCACTGTCGGAAATTACCCGGGCGCGGTCGGCATCACCGATCCCGGGCTTACCAGCGATATCGGAGAATCGCCGCGCTTCGGCTATCAGGAAATCAACATGCCCAAGCTCGACTGGCAGATCAACGGCAGAAATCATCTGAGCCTTCTCTACAATCGCCTGCGCTGGGATTCGCCCGGCGGCGTGCAGACGGATACGCCGGACCATTATGCCCGGGACACCAACGGCAACGATTTCGTGAAGCTGGATTACGGCGTCGGCACCCTCTTCACCATGATCACCACCAGCCTCAGCAACGAGGTGCTCTACCAGTACAGCCGCGAACTCGACGACGAGGGACAGCAGCCCTACACGCCCTACACCTCCTCAGACATCAATAACAAGAGCGGGAACATTCCGGAGCTTGAGCTGTATGAAGATGGCGTTGATGCCGGCTCGCCGTACTACAGCTATCGCAAGGCCTATCCCGACGAGCGCAAATGGCAGGCCAACGACATCGTCTACTGGAACAGGGGCCATCACGCACTGAGCTTCGGCGCGGAGTTCGTTCACAACTACGATCTGATGAACAATACCTACGACAGCAATGGCGTCTACGACTACGACTGGGACGGCAACTACTTCAACGACCTGCTCAACTTCAGGAACGGCGTTGTCCCGTCGGCTGCCAATCCTGTGGGCTGCAACTCGAGCGCATCGGAAAACGGAACCGGCGTTACCGGCACCTATCCCTGCTTCTACGAATACACGCAGGGATTCGGACCCCCGACCTACGCAATTGCCACCCTGGATTCCGGTCTCTTCGTCCAGGACGACTGGAGGGCAACCCACCGCCTGACGGTCGATCTGGGTCTGCGCTGGGACAAGGAATCCCTGCCGGGTCCTGACCCCAATCTCACTTCAGCCACGGGCACCTTTGTTCCCTATGTGGGCCTGACCAACAATCCCAGCGAGAATACAGCCTTCGGGCCTCGCGTTGGGTTCGCCTGGAACCTGTTCGGGACCGGCAAAACGGTGCTGCACGGCGGCTGGGGCATGTACTACGGCCGCCTCACCAACGGGAACCTCGAATCGATGCGGCTCGACACCGGCAGTCCCAACGGCCAGTACACCGTGGAATGGTTCGGTAGCTCCACCGGCTCGCCGACCTATCCGAGTATTGAAGCCGCCGCCTCTTCATCCGGCAAACCTAACTCCTACTTTATGGCGCCCAGCCTGAAGGTACCTGAAGTGCAGGAGTTCGATCTTTCGCTGCAGCACGAACTCGGCAGGGGAACAGTCGTCCAGGCGAGCTATCTCGGATCCATGGGGCGCGAACTGCCCAACTTCCTGGACGTCAATCTCAATCCCGCCACCACGGCCAGGACCCTGACCGTCACCGACGATCCCAGCGGCCAGGGCCGCCTCGGCCCAACCGGATCGACGATCACCGTTCCGGTCTTCACCAGTTACGGCAACACCACCAATCCGGAGCTCGATGCCACCGATGGTTCCGGTTCCGTGGCAGCCAATTTCGGCGAAATCGGCGAATACATCAGCAATATCAACTCCAGCTACAATGCGTTCGTCGTGGAGATCCTCAACCGCTCGCTGCGCAGCATCCAGTTCGATGCCAACTACACCTGGTCGCACGCACTGGATTACTCGCAGAACACGGACACGGAAGGCGCCTACAACAACTGGTACAACCCTTACAGCGACTACGGCGTAAACTACGGCAATTCGCCCTGGGACATTCCCAACCGGCTGGTTGCCTATGCGCTCTACACCTTCCCGAGCATCCACGCCGGCAACTGGGTTAAGTGGATAGCGAACGGCTGGAGTGTCGATGACTCGTTCCAGATGCAGAACGGCCTGCCCTTTACGGCAGGCGTCGACGGCAAGCCCAGCGGCGCGGCGAACGGCGATCTGAACGGATCGGACGGCAGCTCGGTAATTCCCGAGATCGGCATCAACACCTACCGCTACCCGCGGGATATCGTGGACGATGCTCGCCTGCAGAAGAACATCGCATTCGAAGGCGACCGCACCCTGGAACTCAGCGCCAACGCCTACAACCTGGCCAATCACGAGAATATTACGGGTTATGAGGCCACCTACATGTACTACCTGTCGGGAAGCTCGCTGGAATACCAGGGGCTGGACGGCGCCAACGATTTCATGGTGCCCAACGCCGCCAATAACAGCGGCTTTCTTTACACGCCGCGTGAAATTGAACTCGTTGGACGCTTCACTTTCTAAGCCCGACACCTGCTCTCACTGCGGCGGCTTCGGTCGCCGCGTTTTCTTTGTGCAGGAGATTCGCCGGTAAAATGGAGATGTCCCCGGAATGCCCTTTACCGAACAATACGATGTGGTGGTGGTCGGCGCTGGCCATGCTGGTTGTGAGGCAGCGATGGCCGCGGCGCGCATGGGCTCGCGCACAGCCCTGTTTACGCTGAATCTGGACCTCATCGCGCAGATGAGCTGCAATCCAGCCATCGGCGGCATCGCCAAGGGCCACCTGGTGCGCGAGGTGGACGCGCTGGGCGGCGTAATGGGCGAGGTCGCGGACGCGGTGGGCATCCAGTTCCGGCTGCTGAATACCTCGCGCGGCCCGGCGGTTTGGTCGCCGCGGGCGCAATGCGACAAGCAGCAGTACCGCGTGAAGATGCGCGAAGTGCTGGAGTCGCAGGCGAATCTCTTCATCAAGCAGGCGGAGGTGAGCGACCTCCTGCTGGACGGCACGCAACCGAGCAGTCAGCAGCTGGCAGTCAGCGGCGAGGAAAACCAGCAACGCGAAGGCACGCGCGTCGCCGGCGTGAAGCTGCGGGATGGGCGCACGATTCTCGCTGGTGCGACGGTGATCACCACGGGGACGTTCCTGAATGGGCTGATCCACTGTGGCGAGGAGCATTATCCGGCGGGACGCAGCGGCGAGCCGCCCTCAGTGCTGCTGGGCGAAGCGCTCAGGCGCCTGGGCCTGCGCGGGTGCCGGCTGAAGACGGGCACGCCGCCACGGCTGGATGGGCGGACCATCGACTGGAGCCGGTTTGCGGAGCAGCCGGGCGACGCCGATCCCACCCCTTTCAGCTTCCGCACGCGCACGATTCCGCAGCGCCAGGTTTCCTGCCACATTGCCTTCACCACGCCGGAGACGCTGCGCATCATTCGCGAGAATGTGCACCGCTCGCCGATGTATTCGGGGCAGATTCAGGCGATCGGGCCGCGTTATTGCCCGTCGATCGAAGACAAGGTGGTGAAGTTTCCGGACAAGGAGCAGCACCAGTTCTTCCTGGAGCCGGAGGGTCTGAATACGCACGAGGTTTACGTGAACGGGATGTCGACGTCGCTGCCGATGGAGGTACAGTGGCAGATCGTACGGTCGATTCCAGGCCTCGAAAACGCAGAGATGCTGCGACCTGGCTACGCCATCGAATACGATGCCATCGATCCGACGGAGCTGGACCGCTCGCTGCGGGTGAAAAAGTTTCACGGGCTGTACCTCGCGGGGCAGATCAACGGAACGTCCGGCTACGAAGAGGCCGCGTGCCAGGGCATCATGGCCGGGATCAACGCCGCCCTGGCGGTGAAGAGCGATGCGCCGTTCACCCTGGATCGCACCGAGGCGTATACGGGAATCCTGATCGACGACCTGATTTCGAAGGGAACGAACGAGCCGTACCGGATGTTCACTTCGCGGGCGGAGTTTCGGCTGCACCTGCGGATCGACAATGCCGACCGGCGACTGACCCCTTACGGGCGCAGGCTCGGGCTGGTCGGCGACCAGGCGTGGGCGGAGCACGAGGCGAAGCAGGCGCGCGCGGCGGCGCTGGAGAAAGTGCTCGTGAGCGGCAAGGCTGCCAGCGGCGAGTGGCCCGCAGGACAATCCTGGGCGCAGGTGCTGCGGCGGCCGGAAGTGACGATGGAGACGCTGTGGCCGGCGCTGCGCGAGCAGCTGCGGGATCCGATCTTCGCGCCGTGGCTCGCGGAGTCGACGACCGCGCATGAGCACCTTCCGGCGCATCTGCGGAATGAGCTCAGGACGGTGGAGACGGAAATCAAGTATGCCGGCTATCTCGATCAGCAGAAGAAGGCCATCGACAAACTGAAGAAGGCTGAAGAGCGCGGGATTCCGCATTGGTTCGACTACACGCAGGTCAGCGGGCTGTCCCGCGAGATGCAGGAGAAGCTGACGCGGATCCGGCCGGCGACGCTCGGCCAGGCGAGCCGCATTCCCGGCGTCACGCCCGCGGCGCTCAGCCTGGTGAACGTGTACATCGAGATTCAGGGCCGGCGGATGCGCGAGGCAGCCTCAGCCTGACATTCAGTGCGGGCGGGAAAGATTCAGTCGGAGCTCCAGGCCGTTGCCCAGCGGAGTCTGCACTTCGGAGAGATTTACCAGGCTTCCATGCTCCAGCGAGCGATGGTGCAGGACGTAGCCGCCGACGAGCCAGCCCAGCGTGCTGCCCACCACCACGTCGGAGGGGAAATGCTGGCGGGCGATGACACGCGAAACGGAAACGGTGCTGGCCAGTCCGTAAACAATGGCCTGCGTCGCGATGCCGCTGTACTGACCGGCGACCACGTGTGCGAACGACCATACATTCATGGCGTGTTCTGACGGCATGGAGGGGCTGTTTGGCCAGCCTTTCGGTCCATCGGGCCAAAGCCCGCCCCGCGCATTGTCCAGCTGCGGGCCCTCGCGATCGAGGGCGTACTTCAGACCTTCATCCAGAATGCCGGCGTCGGCCATCGCCTCCGCGGAGAGGACCGCGGTTTCCGTCAGGTAATCGTTGTGGCGCACGGTGCCGGCGAAATAGGCAGCGGCTGAAGCGCCAAAAGGCAGATACAGACCGCCCCCGGTGGAGAGTTCCTCGAAGTCGTGCTCGCGGTTGGGGTGAACGCCGAGATCCTGAATTGCCTGCGTATCGTAGTGCACGGCAACGCCGGTGGCCGCGCCGAAGGGCAGAATCCACAGGAGGTCCGGCGCCGTGGCGCGCAGCGGGCTGGTCACAATGCCCGCCTCGTCCTGCGCGACGTGCCGGACGCAGACAGCCAGATGGCTGAGCCGGCACTGCGGCGCGTCCGGCGTCTGCGCTGCCGCGGCCAGCGCGCCGGCGAGGAACAAAGCGAGGAAAGACCCTGGGACGCGTGCGGTGCGAATCGGCGTGTTCCTCCACTCCCATCTCACCATTTCAGGCAAGCTCCCGTCCAACGCTGGAACGGCGAGGACGAAAATCCCGCGCGCTCACTGCGTGGCTGGCCATGTGCTCCCGTAACTTTGGCGGCAGTCGGACGCCGCCCACTCCCGAAAACGTGCGAGTGGTTCGTGCGCAGAGTCCGGCGAACCTCGGAGGCTGCAGCCTCATCCCACTCCGCAGAAGGGAGCGTGCCATGCCGGAGAAAGCAACGATGCAGCTGCTTCCGGCAACCGTCACGCGGCCGCCAAAAAGCCGCCCGAACGAAAGGCCCCTGCCGAACGGAAAACGGCAGCGAACAGGGCGGCGCTGCTCGCGCTGAACGCGCCACGAGGCGCACGCAGAGGAGGCCAGGGAGCCGACGGCGAAAGTCACACGCGGGAAGATCTGGTGGACGCGGCAGGAATCGAACCTGCAACCTGTCGATTAAGAGTCGCAGGGTTCCGGTATTCTGCCTCCCCCTTTAGTTCCACCCATGCGGAAACACAGGATCAGCGCCTGTACCCTCATGCCCTGAAGTGCTATGGTTCCCCTCGCCGTATCCCCACAAAAGTCCCCACATGCAACAGTGCGCTCAAAGGCCTTCTCCACAGTCCTCCTAGCGGCAAGAAGGGGCTTTGGCCCTTTCAGTTCTCAACAAGCGACGATGTAATGCACTCGGCGCTACCGGATCGCCATGACCCCTGGGGGGGCAAGGGTACCCGTGCCCTTTGCGCTTCGCGCAAAGACGTGGTGCGCGATGTAAAAAAAATCTGTGCCCAAAATTTCGTTCCGATTTTTTCCACCCGGTCACGTTTCCTCCAATGGAAACTGGGTACACCAGCCCCGAATGCGGCCTCCCGAAATCTGTGAGGATCTCGCGGTTTGCTCCGCCCGCTCTGTCGAGCTACCTTGGTGCTCGACCTTAATTAATTAATCAATACCGGCGGGCAGTGTTTACGCAACGACCAGAACTTTGCCTTCCGGCGAAAACCCTTGGTGTGGAATCCAGAAACCACGCGCTCGATCCGGAAAGCATACGCCCTAACCACCCGGTTTCGGATATAGAAATTGACGATTTGCCCGCCCCGCGCGAAACTGACAGCGACTAGTCGGAGGTCGCAATGAGCCGAATCACGAAAACAGTCGATTTCTGGCGGTGCTGCCTCTGCGCCCACGAATGGCTCGCCAAGGGGACACAGAGGTCGCGCCAGTGCCCGAACTGCGGCCGGCGTGGGTGGGACAGCGATATGGCGGGACGCGCCCCGAAGATTGCGAAGCCGGCGCCCATTTGGCGGCCGACCCTCGCGCGCCTGCTTTCTCCGGCAGAAGTCCGGGCCCGTAAGCGGGCGCAAGCCATTTCTGCGCAAAATGGCGTTCAGGCTCCTGGCGTCAGCCAGTGATCCGCGCCTTTACTCGCCTCGGCCAATTCCGCTGGAAAGAGCAATGCACCGGCAGCGTCGCGAGCCTCGGCATACAGTGTTGGCTCTGACGCGCGGCGGCCGCCGCAGCAATGTACAACCGACGCGTCACACGTCGGGTTGATCCGTGAGCCAGATCGAAAAAATCGTTCGGCAGTGGAAATGCGATTATCCAGACTGCCAGCATGTGTGGATGGCGCGAAGCGGAGCACCGTCGCGGCAGTGTCCTCAGTGTCACCGACGTAACTGGAACAGCGGGCCGGCCACGGAACGCCCGCGCATGGCAAGGCCGTTGCCGGTGTGGAAGCCAAAGATCGCCCAGACGCTTTCATCGACAGAGGCCCGACAGATTCTCCGGACGCGACTGCGACGGGGTGACAGACGGAATTTGGCCGCCAAGGAGAAACCGTCTGCCGCGAGTTGAAGTGCATTCGGGGTCCCGGTGCGCCAGACTCAGCGAACATCGGAATCTGTGGCGCATACGGCTGGAACAGAAGCCAGACTGGAATCTTCAACCTTGTGAAGGATGAAGCTTCCTGACTCCGTCCTGTTGTCAGGCTGTTCCACGATGTAAGTTCCGGCGATAGAGTCGCCACGTTGCGTTCCGGAGAAGGTGATTTTTCCGGCATTACCCGTCAGGCTGAAGACCACGTATGGGCCGTCAATGTGTCCTGTTACGGGACCGCTCCCGTATAGTGGTCGGTTAACAGTCATGCAACCAGATAGGCTCCCCTCGGTCTCTTCGATGACGATTTCAAACTGGGCTGAAACATGGACTGCCTCATTGTTCACAATTCCGGCGAAGTGGAGGACGGGTATCGGAGCAGATGTTTGTTCACTGCCATTGGGTTGGGTGTCGCTGGCCTTAAGTCGCGATTTGTCCACGTAAGCCGTAAAATGTCGGCCAGCATCGTCAATCTACTCGAATTTCCCCTTTTCCATTCGCCAGCGGATGGGACCATTTTCTGTGAGCTGAGGAAGATGCTCCCAAATATAGCCCACGTGGTGGCTGACGAAGAGTATGCGGTCTCCAATGTCCACCTGAAGCCTGCATGTGATACCGGCCGGACTCCGTGTTCCCTGATACAGGTCGGTGTCCTGGTGAGTGGAAAAGCTGAGTAACGTACCCGTTTTCCAACTCCCGGTTTGCCCATACAGCCCTGCTCCAGCACCGAACAGGGCCACTATAACGGCAAAACCTGCGATGTACCTCATGTCAGCTTCCCTTTCAAGGCAGAAGAATGTACGACAATCCCCGCTATGGCAGGGATGGCAAATTGAGCGTAGTCCCACGATAGTGGGGATGGCAAGCGAAGTTTGTGCCGCCCTTGGGCAGAGAATCCGGAGCTTGAGAAGGAAGCGCGGGTGGCGGCAACTGGACCTTGCCGAACAAGCCGGAATCAACGAGAACTACGTCTCCGATTTGGAGCTGGGGCGCAAAGAAGCTTGCCTGCAGACCCTGAAGGCCCTCGCGAGCGCATTCGAAATCACCCTGTCTGAGCTGCTGAAGGGCGTTTAGTAAGCGCTCCCGAACACGCGCGCTCCGGCATCGCGATTTCGGCAGGCGCGGTCGAAGGCGCAGTCACCCGGCGCGGCTGGCATCGAAGGCGAACCGGCCGTACGACACGGGCCGGTTACAGGAGGCCGCGGGCGATGATCGGGCGGATGATTTTCTGCGGGCGATTGAAACAGCGAAACAGAAGGCGAGGAACGCAGCGGAACAGGCCGTCAAGCAGACCGAGGCAGCCACAGCGAAGGTCGATCAACAGGCCAGCGCCGTGAAAACTCGGCGGATAGTTGAAAGCGCGTTTGCCGGTACGTCGACGCCTCGCGGGCTTCGGAGTTGCTGAAGCACTTGCTGGGCGAGTAGCGGATTCCAGTCCTCACCGACAAACTTCATGGACCGGACCTCCTCTGTCTGCTCTCTCACCCACTCCACGAAGGCTTTTGTCTTTTTATCGTTGAAGTGGGAAAGAAGTTCCTCCACGCCATCTGTCAGGATCGGGGATCCCGGCGGGAACCTCCACGCTTTTACTATTGCCTCCCCGTATTCGTGCCAAGCGCGGCGCGTTTCGCTCTTCAGTTCATTGGATACCATATTCCCCTCCAAAGGCCGGAGCCGGAGGCGTACATCTGTTGTTATTCATACTGACGGGATATGTAGATGGACCCTACAAGGATCAACATCACAACAGCCGGGTATCCGGGGAGACCTGATGTGATCCGCCCGGAGGTTAAGATCAGTGCGCATGGCGAAGGAATTCCGCTAGCGCGAGGATACCGACGCCTGAGATGCTGGAAGGGGCATGGGCTAATGCTGTAGGCGAAGACGCGGCTGGAGTATGGGAATCCATGACTGGAGAGTGGGAGCGATCTAAAGCAGCGGAAAATCAGCAAGCGGTAACTGCTGATTGCTCCGCTTCCGAAATTCCAGAAATCGATTCATGACCACCCACGACCGCTTTATGACTTCAGCTTGCTCTCCAACCTCTGGCGCTTTTCTCCTCCCGTGCCGAGGATCAGTCGACAGGTCGATGACGAACTTCAGATAGTCCTTCCTCAGGTTGAGATGCTGACGCATAAATTCCCACTGCTCTTCTCGCGATCCTTCTGGCAGCATCGCCGCCCGCAATCCTTCGATGGCTCGCGCGCAGTTGATCGTGGCCAGATTGAACTGGGAGATTGGAACGATCAAATCGTTCAGGGCCAACAGGAGGGCTCGCTCCTGCACAACCATGCGAATCATCGCTTCGTAGTTGTCTGGGCCGCTATGAGAGGGATCAAGGTTAAAGGCCGTACAGAGCCCAACGACTTCCTCCGAGCGCGGCGTGAGGGCCGTCTGCTTGCCGTCAGCGTCCACGAAAATCTCTATAAATACCCTCAGCCCGAATCCATAGAAAAAGCAAAAGCTATCGATAGTGGCCATCGACAGGTCGTAGGCATGCATCGCCAGCATCGACAGGTGCTCATCCTTTTCGAACCGGGATACGTCGCACTTGATCTCAATCTTTGAATCCGTAATACTGATCGAGAAATCGGCGCTGAGATTGTCGGCCGGCCATCCATAGCGAATGGTAGGCATCTTTGCCACGTTAATCTTGAAAATTGGCGGCCTAACCGTTCCCCTGAAAAGGATCACGGGCATACAATCCCCCTATGAAGACGAAGCCGCAGTCTGAGGAATACAAACGACGAGTCGCGTCATTAGTCAAATATATTGTTGCCATTTTTTTCCCGAAAAGAAACGGGCCGGATGCTCCGGCCCAAATTCCTGCTTTCAAGAAATGGCTGTTCGCATCATAGCGCCAGCGGAGAGTCGAGGAACCCCATCAGGGGCGTTGCCGCTGCTGCGATCTATTTCTCCATTCGTTCCAGAGCCAAAGAATCACTACCGCGCCCGCACGTTGCGAACGCGCAGATTGTGGTAACGCTCGCAGGCTTCGCCAATCATCGGAACCAGCTTCAGGACGGTGTTGAAAGCTACGCCCCACGTGCGGGAAGTGGATCGAAGAGAGTAGCCTTCGACCAATGCGGCGATTAGGCGGGAACGCTCGGACGTGCTCAAGCGGTTCATACATGCAATTATGCATGAACCGCTCAAGCATGTCAATGCTTAAAGTTCTTTTTGAAGACAGACAAGACGCGGGTCATCGTCCCAGTCATCGATGATCCTAGCTTGCCTGCCCTGGTATGGCGCTGGTATCTCAGTTGAAGCCGTACCGAGCCCGTTCTCCACGAGAATTCTGCGCAGCTTTTCGCCCTCTGTGATTAGCTTTTGATCGCTCTTGCTTATACGGATTCCGGTGATTCCAATCTTCGATGTGTGAGCCATGAAATTTTTCTCCCACTATGCCTGCTGCATGAACGGAAGGAAATCTACCGGGGTCTGGATCACTCCACGGTAACCTCTCCGCATCATGTAGTCAGTCAACAGGTCATGATATGACCGAATTGCAAAAGAATCCGCTTGGCTTTGCCCGAAATCGTCAATCTTCAGCTTCAGGTCTTTGCGCAGCATCTCCATCGAAATGCCGTAGCCATGCGAATGCCACTTCCCGGTGTTGCTAAGCTGTCTTCCTATGTCTGCGGCGCGATCTTTCTTCATCTTCTGCGTTACGCGCCGTTGTCGCGTCTCTGTTTTGTCCCAATTTTTGAACTTGTATCGCACCAGCCATTCTTTCACGGTGACAATCGAGAGCGCTCTCTGCTGCTCGTAGTAGTACAGCTCCCCCTGATCGAAGCCCGCAATCATCAACTGAATCTCGGCAGGGGAGATTTTCCTATCGCGTGCTCTTTTCATCAAAGCATTGAACTTCTCAACGTGCCCGAGAGCTGACACCATGATTCCTTTGGACGATTCGATTTGCGGATCGATAGGACCAAGGCGGGAGTAATAGTCCATGTGAATGGCGTTTCCCGAAAGCGCAAAGAGCGTTCCCGCAGAATAGGCGTAGTTCGGGATCACAAAGTCCACCGAATCGTAGTGACGGCGCACGGTCGCAACCATGCGCTGGACGGGGTCAAGATACCCTCCGCCTGTGGTCAGTAGGATAACCAGTTTCCGCGATGGGTTTGTTTGGGCGCAGCGCTTCTCAACCACGATGCGCAAATAGTCGTCGGTTTTCCGATAGAGTGGTCCGTTGAACGTTAGCGCATGCGCTTGGAACTGCTCCTCGATCTTCTCCAGTCGCTCACGTAATTGCTGCTCAACGTACTCATTTGCTGTCACTGCTGGCACCGACGTGGATACCGGAGCAGGCATCTTACCGTGCCTTGTCTCCCCACCGGGATTTTGCCGCAAGCCTGGCAATCTCGCTGCGCCTCTTGGAAGAGAGTTTTTCCGCCCGCGCTTTGCCGCCCTTTATACCACCCTTGCGCCCAATTGTCGCCAGGTATTGCGAAACGGCATCTCGTGTTGGTAATGGCTCCTCGGGTTCCTCGGTAGCCAGCCTCACCGTCAGCGCAGCGGCTCGGTTCGGATCGGACGGCATTTTGCTTAAGCGCCTCATGCATCCAGTATGACACTGCTGCCCCTATCGGCGCAATCCTTCCGAACTTGAGCGGCTTAAGCAAAATGAGTCACTACCAAAACTTCGGGTGGAGCCCGTTGATCCCACCGCCACGGACGATCGGGGATCGCCCCGGGGCGGTCCACGCGAAGGTAGACCCAGCCTGCGCGACAACCATCAACCCCGGCTACGAAGGTGGCAGGCCCACAATGGGTGCGAGGGGGGCGAGCCGATCGGGTAAAGCGCCGTCGAAACATGAGCGAACCGCTCCGGCCAGACTCACCCAATCCGCGTGCTTGCGCCCCCGTGCTACAGGGTGCGATGACCCGTTTGGGATGATTGCGCTCGTTCTGCATCCGATTTGCGTTGCGATCCGAGAGCCAAAGCATGATGCGCCATGCGGGCCCCCGGTTTTCAGGCTGTGGATGGGCGCAGGAGCACCTTCGGCAACCCGGGGCACATAACGAAGTTCGGTCATGCCCCGACAACGAAGCGATCGGCGAAAGCTGAATCAGTGCAGACGCAGCGATCGAAAAGAGTCTCTATACTTCAATCACGCCATATTTTCATAGCAGGACGAAGCCGTGGCAAAATTTGAGCCGGGCCAACGCGCAGTTGCTGTCGTCAACGGCGAAGAGGTACCGGGCGAGATAGTGGGGCTTGTGGACGGTCAATACGCGGTGCGACTTGACGATGGGCAAGTGCTTGTCCTTCGACCCGAATCGGTGCTTCGCGTCAAGGGTCCGTTTTTTGGCATTCGCGGGCTTGTCTACACTACTAGCCCAACGCATCCCGATGAACAAGGGGAGATCATTGCCCTAGGGAGGGGTCCAAACAACAAGAACTTCTGCCGCCTCAGGTTCGGTGATGGAGCGTCCGAATGGTTAAGTGAAGACAACGTCCTGATATCGACCTCGTAACGCATCGCTGAACCAAGGCTCTTCCGCGAATGGGGCGCAGACAGGAACTATCAGATCGGGGAATACGTTCGAGTAATTGCAACCGACGAATTAGAGAGAATCGGACCGTGGAGTCAAACGACCAATCAATATTGGGCCGAGTTTAATCGCGATTTCGTCACGCGGCGTTGGTTCAGCTCATCCGAACTGCAACCTATCGAAGCCCCGCACACGTTCTAACGTCAGATGGGCCGGATCATCATCATTTAATGGCACCAGCTACCCGCGCAGTATATCCAGGGATACCCAATGACAGTCAAGAAAAAGCATGGCGCTCACCTGTTCATTGACACGAATGTTCTCCTTAGCTTCTATGCCTTCGCGAAGGATGATCTTGAGCAGCTGGATAAACTGGTAAAGCTCATCCATGCGAAATCAATAAAGCTTTATCTGACGCAGCAAGTTGTCGATGAGTTCATGCGGAATCGGGAAACCAACCTGGCAAACTCACTGAAAGAATTTCGTGGGCACGCGATCAAACCGTGTCCCAGTTTTATGCGGGATTTAGGTGAATTCCACAAATACGAAAGGGCGCGGGCTGCATTCGACAGGGCGAACGAAGTACTTCTCAATGCCGCAACCAAGCACGCCAACGAGGGCACCCTCCTCGCTGACACCCTGTTTAACGATCTGACGGCCGAAGCGAACGTGATCGCCATCAGCGAGGAAGCCCACGAAGCCGCATATATGCGCAAGCGCCTCGGAAATCCACCCGGCAAACAGGGATCAATTGGGGATGAACTTAACTGGGAATTACTCCTCAAGGAGGTGCCGAAAGGCACCGATCTTCACATCATATCAAAGGATAAGGATTACGCCTCTCCCCTCGTTCCTACACTTCCCAAAGCATTCTTGGTCGAAGAATGGCAAGAGAAACGAAGCGGCAAGTTAGCACTATATGAGCAGATTGGGCAATTCTTCAGCACCAATTTCCCGGATGAGGACTTCTCGTTGGCAATCGAAAAGCGAGAGGCGATGGATGCTCTCATCAATAGCCATAGCTTTGCAATGACGCATTACGCAGTTGACTTGCTGAGTCCGTATGTTTCGTTCCTCACAGATGAAGAGGCAGAAGAAGTGGTCCAAGGTGCCATGTCAAATAGCCAAGTGGCGTGGATCGCATCTGATTCCGATGTTGAGGAGTTTCTCAAAGAGATGCTGAAGCAACATGGCGAAGCACTCTCCGCGAAACAGAGGTTACGGCTGCGTGCGGCATTGGGAATGGAGGGAGAAGAGGAGGGGGAGCCGGAAGTAACAGGCGGCAGTGATGAAGGCAGTTCGGAGGAATAGTAGTTACTCCCAACTGAATTCAACTGTATGGAAAGCGCTGAGCAGCGTCCGACACGATCCGTGCGCGTCTTTCTTCGGAAAAACCATTGGCACACGCGGCGATCTCTGCCATTGATTGTTTAACGCAGTCGTGCTACCGCTACTATGTAGCACGCTCGTAGTCGCGAGCGGAGCCTGCCAGTCGGCAACGCCAGGTAGCAGGGACATGCCAGTCGAAAATACTCCGGCACCTCTGCCCAATGCGGACGCCTGTATCATAGAGAAGGCAGTAGAATCATTTTTAGGGTTTTCCCATTATTGGAGGGCTGATGAATACAGAGAGCATCGTCGTAGAGATCGAGGCTGAGATAGCACGGCTTCAGCTGGTGAAAGCACTCTTAGCTGATGACAACAGCGACGGAAATCGGAAGCTCGGCCGTCCGGCGGCTGCCAGTTTGTCCGGCGGCCCGGCAAAGAGACGAACGTTGAGCGCTGAAGCTCGTGAGCGGATCGCTGCGGCCCAACGTGCTCGCTGGGCAAAATCCAAACGATCCGCGCAAAAGGCGGCACGCACTACTGCTGCGTCAGCTGCGAGGAAAGCCACGGTTGTCGCCCCTGCAAGGAGGGCGAAGAAGCGCACCCTCCGCGCCGGAGCACGCGCGAAGATTGCTGCAGCCCAGAGGGCTAGATGGGCAAAACTCAAGAAGGACGCAAAGATGGCGACACGTGGCGGCGTTGCTTCGTCAGCCACACAGTAAGCCGGCGCCGCTAAACATGCCAAGTAGTCTATTCCGGCGAAGAACGCTCTTTCCGTAAAGAGCGCGGATGCATCGAAGACTCGACTGGCTCGAACTGCGTCAGCCACGCCGGTGATCCCAGCTTCGTGAAGCTCTGGCTGGTACCAGTCCCGAGGTTGGCAGAGCACCTTGCTGGTTCGTGTGGGCATATACTCATCCTGCTATGACCCAAAAATCTGAAATCAATGCGAAGCTACCCGCCGTCGAACTGTCGCGGCTAAACGCTAAAGATGTTATCTGGATCGATGTACACCTGTACGGGGAAAGGCGCGGCTGGCTTCAGATCGCAAAAGGTGGCGTCGAATGGTGGCCTGGAAAACACAAAGTCAACGTCCATGCTGGTAGTTGGGGAGATTTCGCCGAAGCACTGGAAGAGAAGCTGCCCGAACGCAAGCGTCCCCCTAAGAAATCAAACTGACGCGCTCGCTATAATAAGCCGTCGCTTTCTCGTACTCACTTTGCGAGAGCACCAAGTCTGCGCTCTGCTGTCTGTACGCGTCCACTGCGGTCGCCTTGCGCCGCGCGATCAGCCGAACTGCTTCCTCCCTCGGCACCAGCACCACGAAACCCGCTGGAAGCAAGCCCACGTCTTCAGTCAGCCGGATGTGCATCGGCGGAGCGGGCTTGCTCATTCCGATCTGCCTGCGGTTCAGGCCGCCCGGATCGCGATGTTTTGCTGTGGCAATCTCAACTTGTACATCACTCGCATTTGCTCATTTGGGATCGCCGGAACTGATGGCCTCCAATTCGGTGACGACGCGATCCAACTCCTCCATGATTCTGTTCCTTGCCCGTGACCTGAAGACCTCCAGGAGTGCGTGGAAATACCGTAGTTGCTGCCTGCGGCCACGTTTGAACCTCTCCCAGATTTGCGGCCCAATCTCCCGATAGTCGTCGAGGATGGCTCTGGCGTTATAGAGCTTGTCGGCTGCCGAAATAAGGTGCACGTCATCCAGCTCATTTCGCAGCCGGTCGATGTAAGCTCGTTTGCGCTGCTCCCAGTCCGCCTTTGACGAACTGTCCTCCGCAAAGCTGTCCGTCAGCCCTTCGACCATACGTGCCACATCAAGCCCGAAATTGTGCTTTATATCCCTCAGACGCATCCGTCCGCCATAGTCTTCGACAGCATCGTGAAGCAGCGCCGCGATCACCATGTCCTCAGTCACCGGGATTGGAGCATGGCCAGCCTCACCCATCACCAGCGAGGCGACCCCAAGCAGATGGGCCATGTATGGAATGCTCGTCCCCTTGCGGCGCTCGATGTGAAGGTGACGCGCATAGTCAACCGCTCGCGTGAAGCGGTCACTCAGGTAGAGGTGATCTGTCGGATCGGCCATACTTTGAACCGTCATACACAACGTATCACCGTGGCGAACGGAGTCCCTTCGATTGAGACTCTGCCACAGCCGCTCTCCTCTCTTTAGGAACGTCTTCGCGATAGCCGATTGATCACGGGTCCGCATTCTGCCCTCAAGCTGGCCTTCTCATTGCGATTTTCGAGCCGACCCGACCCACCATAGGCCGACTGCCCCGAAGATCAGGGCCGGAGCAGAATAAAGCACCGCCGCGACGGCCGCGTTCACCGGATGCTCCATGGCGATGGGGTCCAGCGCCTGACAGAGGCAGCAAGCGCTAGACCAGCAGGCCGCCGGCAGGATGATGCTCAACTGTCTTGCGCGAGAGCTTTTCGGGATTGCACTCGTGCACAATCGCAGAATCCGTCGACGACTGCGGAACAGGACATACAGCCCGAGACTTCCAGGAGCAGCGAGGATCACCAGCAGAGCGATTCGCTTTTCGCGTGCCCGATGTTCAGCTTCGACCTCCGCCAGCAGCGCCTGAACCTCCTCCTCTCCAGCAAGAGCCGCTTGTGCGTCCGAATCGCCGCTTGCCGCCGCTACTGTCAACCACCTCATTCCCTTTTCTGGATCCAGGGGAACGCCTGCGCCACCGAGGTAAAGCTCTCCCAGCCGGTACTCTGCGAAAGGATCGCCCTGTTCCGCGGCCTGGGTATACCAGTACGCAGCCCCCTTGTAGTCCTGTGGAACTGCCTCACCGTCCTCGTACAGCGCACCGAGATCCTTCTCAGCCGACACGTTACCCTGTGCGGCCGCCTTCTGGAACCAGCCCGCGGCCTTCGCATAGTGGTCCGGGTCATCAAAATCGTATTTACAGATGACCGCCCAGCCCTCTTCTCCATCTGGATTGCCGGCTTCGGCAGCCTTTCGATACCAATACGCGGCCCGCGCGCGATCGACGTAACCAAAAGTGTTCTCGTACGCGTAACCCAATCCAGCCTCAGCCGCGGGATCTCCGGCCTTCGCCCGAGCAACGAGAGTTGAAGGGATGCCCGAATCCTCCTCCCGCGCACACCACCCCCTGCAACAAGAGACGACGCAGAGCATAGCGAAGATTACGGTCTGCCGGCACACGGCCCGCCGGGTCGGCCTTCCGTCACGGCACGGGGTGATTCTCATTGCGCCTTCCGCCCCGTCCTTTTTGACACGCGTCGTCCAGATTCCGGACCAGCCTCAGGACGCCGGCTTTTACGCCTCTCCACGCCTTGATGTGGCGTCTTTCTTTCGAGGTCGTCCAGCCAGCGCTGGACAGTGGACACGGGGAAACGCCAGGTTTTGCGGTGCAGGCCAATAGGGAAGGGCACAGCGGGAATCTGGCCGGCTTCCGCCATGCGGCGGATCTTCTGGTCGGAGCATCCCACCAGCTCGGCGACCACTGAGGCTTTGATGAAGGGTTCAAACGTCGGGCGTTCACGGGAGATTTCGGCGATCCTCACCCCGCAATCTGAGCAGAATTTCGCGCCGGACTGCACCTGGTGCTGGCAGGTACTGCAGTTCATTGCCCCTCCGTCCACAGCCAATTTCTTCTACTGGCGAAATTTCGCTTCCAGACTAAACCGATGCTGGAGGAGTGGCAAGCGGCGACATCTGTGTTCGAACCGGCAAGCGTATCCGCCGTCTGCGGAAACAGCGCGGCTGGAATCAGGACGATCTTGCCGCTCACACGGGATTCGGGCGCACATTCATCAGCGATGTGGAACGCGGACAGAAGAACCCATCGCTGCGATCTGTCGAAATATTTGCGCTGGCGTTCGACCTCACGCTCAGTCAGTTTTTTAGAGACATCTGACAGGGGTGCCGACCTGGTAACCAGAGAGGCCGCTACGGTTCCGCCACGACGTTTTCCCCTCGTCGTTGGGGACAGTCGTTCGCCGGACCGCTTCGCGACGGTTCATCCCCGCGCGTGCGGGGAACACGCGTACCACCAATGGGGGAGTAAATAAATAAACGGTTCATCCCCGCGCGTGCGGGGAACACGGCTCCGGAAAGATTGGCTCCGAAAAGATTGGCGGTTCATCCCCGCGCGTGCGGGGAACACAAACATTCGACTCTACCACCATAGTAGTAACTCGGTTCATCCCCGCGCGTGCGGGGAACACCTCCAGGTCTCAACCATCGAGTGAGCTTCGCTCTTCGGTTCATCCCCGCGCGTGCGGGGAACACAGCGGCGCGACGTGGGTCGACTCGACCGGCGCCGGTTCATCCCCGCGCGTGCGGGGAACACATACATTTGCAGGATTCACAAGCCATCAGATTCGGTTCATCCCCGCGCGTGCGGGGAACACCATTTACCAGCGTTCGCCTGAGTCCCTTCACGCGGTTCATCCCCGCGCGTGCGGGGAACACAGGTCATGGCGTGATCGAAGGTGTGCATCGCTCGGTTCATCCCCGCGCGTGCGGGGAACACGAGGATCCGGCCGGGGTACCGGACACGATCAACGGTTCATCCCCGCGCGTGCGGGGAACACGCCACAAATACAACTGTGATGCCGTTTGCAGAGGGTTCATCCCCGCGCGTGCGGGGAACACGGTTTTGTTAGTCGTGGTTTTCCTGTGGTCTACGGTTCATCCCCGCGCGTGCGGGGAACACAGTTCGCGTGAATTGGTTAGCCATCGCTCACCCGGTTCATCCCCGCGCGTGCGGGGAACACACGAGGCCGCAATTCGCGCGGCCGGCCTCACTGACGGTTCATCCCCGCGCGTGCGGGGAACACTTTGATCGACGTGGCAGAGCCAACGAGGTTTGCGGTTCATCCCCGCGCGTGCGGGGAACACGACTGATTCCCGGTCAGCATCCATCCGGGTTCCGGTTCATCCCCGCGCGTGCGGGGAACACACCTTTCTACGCTGTTGAAAGCAGTAGACACTCGGTTCATCCCCGCGCGTGCGGGGAACACACCTTTCTACGCTGTTGAAAGCAGTAGACACTCGGTTCATCCCCGCGCGTGCGGGGAACACTTCTTCCCGGTCGGCCCGCACTGGAATGAACTCGGTTCATCCCCGCGCGTGCGGGGAACACGATTCCGGATCAGATATATGATTCCGATCCGCCGGTTCATCCCCGCGCGTGCGGGGAACACAGGTGCGTACGCGCACCTGGCTGTCAACCTGTCGGTTCATCCCCGCGCGTGCGGGGAACACGTACTTGTCCCAGCGATCAAACTGCTGCGCGGCGGTTCATCCCCGCGCGTGCGGGGAACACAACGTTGCCGGGTTTCACGCATGGCGCAATGACGGTTCATCCCCGCGCGTGCGGGGAACACTTCCAGTGACCCGGCCAACACGGGTGAGGATACGGTTCATCCCCGCGCGTGCGGGGAACACTTCCAGTGACCCGGCCAACACGGGCGAAGCTACGGTTCATCCCCGCGCGTGCGGGGAACACCCTCAAAGAGGTCCCGTGCGTGAGATACCAGCCGGTTCATCCCCGCGCGTGCGGGGAACACATGACCTCTCTCGGCTCCAACATCACCACCATCGGTTCATCCCCGCGCGTGCGGGGAACACACCATGCCGAGCAGGTCAAATCGCTCCTCGATCGGTTCATCCCCGCGCGTGCGGGGAACACTACGATCCGAATTGTTCGGGGACGATTCCATGCGGTTCATCCCCGCGCGTGCGGGGAACACATGTTTCCCGACGAAGAAACGGCGCGGCTCTACGGTTCATCCCCGCGCGTGCGGGGAACACATCGGGGCGGACCTGCCGAATGGATGCTATTTCGGTTCATCCCCGCGCGTGCGGGGAACACAGTGCCATTTGATCTCATATCGCTTATTTCACCGGTTCATCCCCGCGCGTGCGGGGAACACTCGAAGTTATCAGGCCAGACCGTGCCGGCTGTCGGTTCATCCCCGCGCGTGCGGGGAACACTCCTCAGGCTTCTGCCGTGGCTTCCTGGCAGGCGGTTCATCCCCGCGCGTGCGGGGAACACCGGATACTGATGGTTTCCCATTCGTCGAGCGTCGGTTCATCCCCGCGCGTGCGGGGAACACTGAAGTAAGGAGCGCGTTATGCACATCTCGTTCGGTTCATCCCCGCGCGTGCGGGGAACACGCCTGGACGCCGAAGACAGAACAGGCGTCGTTCGGTTCATCCCCGCGCGTGCGGGGAACACGAGTCCGCGAGAAACACTCCGTCCTGAGTATACGGTTCATCCCCGCGCGTGCGGGGAACACGATCAGCCGCAGATTGGGATACACGCGGCAGTCGGTTCATCCCCGCGCGTGCGGGGAACACCAGATCCATCGCGCTCCTCCTTACTGCTTCTTCGGTTCATCCCCGCGCGTGCGGGGAACACATCCTGCTCTGCGTCCTCCGTGCTGACATGGCCGGTTCATCCCCGCGCGTGCGGGGAACACACTGGAGGGCTCGGAGTGCGTTCGTCGCGTAACGGTTCATCCCCGCGCGTGCGGGGAACACGACATCAGCCGGATCCCGAACCTTCGGAACATCGGTTCATCCCCGCGCGTGCGGGGAACACATGGTCATTGGGAAGCGCACGCGGTCGGCTTCCGGTTCATCCCCGCGCGTGCGGGGAACACACTGCGTGCAACTCGTTAATTCAACGCAAGAACGCGGACGCCGCTCCGACCACCGGGGTTCCCGCGTTGCTTTGTTTTACGCTTCGGTTGTCAAAGATCCTTCCTGCCCGTCTGGCAGCGCTGGCTGAAATGCCACCAGCATCAAGCCGTCAAATTCCACGGGCAAGCGGCGACTAGGGCCGATCGTCTGAAACTCGTATCCCGACTCGTGGTTGCTTGCCCAAGCCATTACCACGTTGCCTTCCTCGCATCCCTCCACCAGTTGTTCCCATATCATCTCTCGCGCGCGTTTGGATACATCCCCGATGTAAACTCCGGCACGCACTTCCAGCAGCCAGATCGCCATCCGTCCGCGCAGCCGCGGCTGCACATTCTCGGTCACCACGACAAGGAAGCTCATTCCACGCTGCCCTCATGTACGCGATGGCCCGCCTCGCCAATTCCCTCGGCATTCGGAATCGCTGGCGGGATCGATTCTGGCGGGGCTTCCGGTGGCTGAATCTCTCCCGCCGCCAGCGCCTCCTCGATCACAGGAATGATTCGCTCCAGCAACCGGCTTGAGCGGAACGCATCCCTACACGCCAATCGCACCTCGCGCTCCGGCTGCTGCGGCTTGTTGGCTGCGATCCGGAATGCCACTGGCACCACGGTCTCGAACTTGAACAGGTCGGCGATGTCGTAGACGAACGATAGCGGCTTGCCTGTGTGGATGAAACCCACAGCCGGCGCGTATCCGGCAGCCAGCACCGCTGCCTCGGTGATCCCGTAGAGACAACTCGTCGCCGCCGACAAGCAGCGGTTCGGAATATCGGCTGCGTCCCACTCCTGCCGGTCGTAGTTACGTGCCTGCCACGCCACGCCATATTGCCGTGCAAGCAGCTTGTAGGTTTCGCGCACGCGCGCCCCTTCGATGCCCCGCAGTTGCTCGATGCTGCGCCGCTCCGGGCACGGCTCATGGAAACGCATTTCGTACATCTTCCGCACGACTTTGAGCCGCAGCCCGTCGTCCAGCGCCAGCCGCGCCTGATAGAGCAGCCTGTCGGCTCGTGCGCCGCCTGGCTGCCCGCTTGCGTAGAGGCGCACTCCGGCTTCCCCCACCCACACCAGCAGCGTCCCCACCGTTGCCGCCAGATGCACCGCCGCATGCGAGACGCGCGTGCCCGGTTCTAAAAGAATGCAGGCCACCGATCCTACCGGAATGTGCGTCCGCACGCCCCTCTGGTCGATGACCACGAACGCTCCGTCCAGTACGTCAATCTGTCCGTACTGAATGAACAGCATCGAAACCCGATCCCGCATGGGCAGCGGCTTGAGGCTCGGCAGCATGAGTTCACCGGATTCTTTTTACCATTAGCAGTCCGCAGCCATAACTGCGCTCGTGACCCACGCCCGCCGTCAGCGCGCACCGCAGCAATTCCGCATCGGTCACCGTCGCTAATCCGCTATAGTCCAGCGTGGAGAAACCCGCCTTCCGGCCCTTGCCTGGCAGCGCCATTTGCCGGTAGCCATCCATCCGCACCGTCTCCGTCTGTACCGCCAGGCCCCAGTGTGGCGCGCGCCTCACCAACCACTCCCGCGCAGCCGCGTCCATCCGCTCTTTTCGTTCCGCCGGCTCCGCCGCCTGCTTCTTCACGTCCATCAGCACATCGTGCCGATGCGCCTTCCCATCCTCCTTCCGGCTCACCACCGGATTCGCCCGCAGGCTGAAACACAGATACTCTCCGGCGGCAATGCGCGGTGCATACGGCTTGGACTGCACGGCGAAAAAGCCGTTCTCCACTGGTCGTCGCGCGGAGACGACCAGATAACTCACAGCCGCCCGGCCGTCGCCGCACGGCTGCTCGCGCCGGAACACGAAGTCGCGCGCCGTCCTGTCGCCCGTGAACAGCGTCCACAGGAGCGCGTGGTCCAGCTCGGCCTCGCCGTCCGTAGCGTGCGCGGTCAGCCAATCGCGCTCCCCGGCCGGCATCTGCGATCTGCGCCGCATCTGCACTCTGGAGAAGTAGTGGCTCATCGCTCGCCTCCTCGCTCAAAGTGCACCGACTCTCGGCGCGGCGCAAACTGCCAGCGCCGGCGCGAGAGCGGCTGGTCAATACGCACTGTCTGCATGTCCGGCTCCATGCCCGCCTCCATGCCATCTTCCCAGCAGTACCGCACCGTGTCCCTGCGCAGGCGCAGCGCGCGAACATCCTCCCGCGCCGGCCAGTCCGTGTCCGTCTCGCCGAACTCCCGCACCAGCGCCAGCAGCGAGCGTTGCCGCGCCGCGAATGCCTCCCGCAGATTGGCAGCCTGCACCATTTGCGGGGCCAGCGGCAACGCCGGTGGGCACGATTTCCGTCCAAGATAAAGCGGAAATACAGGCCTGCGCAGCGCCCCAGCCAGCTCCCCCAACGTCCACCGTGCCGCGACCAGAGCCTCTACAGCCACCACCGCCAGCGCGTCGCAGCGATACTCCCGCATCGATAGCAACGTCTCCAGCACTTGCCGGGTTTCGAGCTCCCGGGCTCGCGTCCGGTATACCACGTTCTTCCTTGCCGGCGGCGCCTGCACCGTGTGATAGTCCCGCAGCGGCGTTCCCGCCGACTCTACCTTCATTGCGAAACGGTACCCATCGATGAGCGCCTGCTGTGCCGCGTCCTCGTCGCGCCTCAGCCCCAGCGCCGCGCCCAGCAGCCCCACCAGCGCCGACCGTGACGGATGCACCGCAGAGTGCCGCGACTCGCCCACCGCGATCTCGCCCCAGCTTGCCATCGGCCCATACAGGCGAAACAGCAGGTATTCGGTCATCACTCAGTCTCCCGCCACGAAGTCCGCCAGAGCCGCCGCGGAGCCCTCACCCGTCATCACATTCATCTGCACACAGGCATCGGCGCACTGGCCGTAGACCATCTCCATGTTTTCCCTCAACCGCAGCAGAGCGTCTGTCGCTTCGCTCGCGTAATCTGCACCGCCGACCGGTTTCAAAAATGCCAGCGCCAGCGAACGCGGCTGCTGATCGCCCTTCTCGGCCAGCGCAAAGTGAGCATAGGCGCGGCTGGCAAAGCTGTTCTGCTTGCCTGTCGGAGCCACCTTCAAGACCACTTCGATAAGAGCCCGCAACGCCCGCTCCGTCAACCCCTCGTCGCCACCGAGGTTCTCCTTCAGATGCTCGCGGTCGATACACACATATTCGTAAAACAGCGCTGCCCCGAAGCCGGCTTCACCCACATGCCCCGCCCCGCTCTCATCATCCCGGTTCAGGTCGTCGACCGCCGTAAAATAGTCGTCTTCAATCGGCGAAGCATGCACGCCGATCGCATGCGCTACCTGCACCGCCGCCTCCACGTTGTGTTGCGGCTTATCGGCCAGCATTCTGCCGAACATCGCGATGTCCGCCGCCGTCTGCTTCGAAAGCAGTGCCCCCAGCTCCTCATCCTTCGGGGCGCGGTCCTCCTCCGCCAGCCGCGCGACCAGATCGCCCACTGCCTTTCGCTCCTCCGGAGACACATGCACGAGTTGCTCAATCTCGAGCGGGCTGGCCTTCTTCGCCGCGCCAAATACGGCCGCGATCTTCTTCGCCCAGTCCTCAGCCTTCTTCTCCGCCACGCCTGCCTTCTTCAACGCCTCGAAGGCCTCCACACCCAGCCGTTTGGTCCGCGTTCCGATCTTTCCGGCAAGCGCAGCGGCAAATACATCCGACTTACGCCACGCCCGCTTCAGGCTCTGCGACGAGATACGCAGACGCTCCACGCCCCCGACCCGCGCCGTCTTCGGTTGTCCCAGGTCGTCGCGATTCAGGTTTGCGGGTGGATATGACGTCAAGACATGCAACTGTATGAACCTGCTCATGCCCTCTCTCCTTCTTTTGCTTCTTCGTCCACCGCCAAATAGGCGTTCTTCCTTTCCAGCGGCTGGTAGTAGTCCTGCGCCCATCGGAAGCACATGCTCTGAGCGGGCCTCCCGGCTCCGCGCAAGCCGTGCTCATACGCCCACGCCAGCAGGTCATCGGCCAGCACGGCCACGTCTGCCGTGCCCATGGCCAGTCCGACCGCCCGCCTCGCAGCTTGAAAGAACTCATCGAGACTCCTGGCCTTCAGCAGTCTCCTGAAGCGCAGCTCGCTCATCGGCGCCTGCCCTGCATTGGCCGCAGCATTGCCCACGCGCCACGCCAGGCTCTTACCGTCCCGCGCATCCTCCTTCACCGCGGCCAGCACGCCCGCCGTCATCAGCACCGGGTTCGCATCGCCCGCAAACCACCGCTGCGCTGCCGAATTCCGCCACTCTTCGCCTTGCAGGCCAGCTACAAGCAATTGCGCCGCCCTCTCGGTCTCCAACTCCTCCACCGATGTCGCTCGCCGCAGCCGTGCACGGTCCCCACGTCCGAGCCTCGCCAGGGCCGATGGTCCCGGCTCTGCTGCACCTTCGTCCCCCTCCAACTGCTTCCACCACGCCCGCAGCCAGCGCGCGTGCGCCTCACTCAGGTAGGACAGTCTCACGCCTTCACCTCCTCGAACTCCTTTACTACTCGCCACAACTGCTTCGCCGCGCCGCTCTTCCTCAACAGGCGCAGCAATGTGGTCCGCGCCTCCACCACGCGTGCCATGTTCATCTCCTCGACCGGTGCCGCCAGCACCCACTCGTCGAACAGCTCCACTGCCGTCCGCTCAGCCACGAGCAGCCACGCACCATACGCAGAAATGAGTACCTCGTCAGGCATCAGATCAGCGCTCGCCAGTTTCCGCAGTGTCCGGTAAAACTCAGTTTCCGAGCGCTGCCAGAAGCTCTGCGGCACAGCAGGCTCGTTGCCCGCATCTCCAGGCCGTTTGAACCATGCCTGCTTCACGCACTTGTGCAGCGCCGACGCCGCTTCCTTGGCCACATCCAGCAGCTTCCCCGTGGCCTCCGCGAACCGCTCCCTCTGCCGGTCGTTCGCAAAGCCGTAGACTGGCAGCGTGCTGTCGTACCAGCACCTGGCCTTCATGTTGTCCAGGTCGTAGCCAAAGCACCAAAGCCGCGTATGTCGCGCCGCGTCAGGAAACTTGTCCTGTTGCCGCATGAAGTGCTTCACCACCAGCGCTGCGTCCGGCATCTGGTCCCTGTTGCCCAGCGTCAGCCCGAGCCAGTGCCGATAGCCGATCCCGCCCTGCTTTCCCTTCACCGCCAGCGGTGGCTTCTCTCCCTTCGGATCATAGTTATACGGTGAGAGTGGATGCAGCCACGCGCCCGTGTATTTCACCCCGTAGTTCTTTGTTCTGTATCGCCGCACCAGCTTGTCCGCCGGCTGACCACACAGGTCGCACACACCTGCTTCCTCACCGGCGAAATCCAGCCGCACACGCCGCGGCATGCTCCAGTACACCTGCAGCCTGTGTACCGTCTCCGGAGTCGTGTCGCCCACGCCGCCCGTCTCGCTTGTGCGGGTTCGCCCCATCCACGGCAGGACGTCCACCACGGACTCCACTCCGGAATAGCCCAGCGCATCGGCCGGCAATACGTTCAGCCATACCTTCCGCCACAGGCTCGCCTCGGAATCTTCCGGGACCAGCAGCGTTGTCAACGGCCCGCCCCCCCGTACCGAAACGCGATGTCCCGCGCCGCCCGTCGGCGCATTAACCTGCAGTGTGAACAGCGCAGTGGCCGCACAGGACCGGCACACCTTCTGCACCCCATCGCGATGTACGAAGTGATCCTTGTTATCGGTAATTGTCTTGTCGCCTGGTGCGTCGATCAGCAGCGCTGCGATCCCCACCGGCTCGGCGGCCGGTAGATCGAAATCCTGCATGAACGCCGGCCCTGCATGGTCGAACTCAAACGCCTGCACAAACGGCGCGAAGGCCTCATACAACTCTTCCTCGCCCGGCGGCTCGTCCCACCACTTGCACCAGGCGCGCAGATCGCGCGGCGCCCGCGCCGTTTGCAAAAGTCCAATCAGGAATTGATACAGAGCTCCACGGAAATCCGCCCGTGGCGCCTCGATTTCTGCGGCCGGATCCTCGCCCCCCGCCGTCAGCCGCACCGGCGCAATCCTCTCCGTCGAGCCGCTGCGACGCCGGATCATGATCCAGTCATCCTGGAGCAGGTTCATCCTCGATCACCTCAGCCCACCGATTCTAACTCCAGTCCCCGCTCCCTTCCGTAGGTCACCCGAACCGGCCTGCCGCCTGACGCAGCCATTCCCGTCCAAAGGTTACCCTCAGGCACCAGCGGCAGCACGAACGCGTCTCCCTCCAAAAGCCGGATGCGCTTCCGCAGCGTCTCGATCGCAGCGCCAAACCGCGTTTGCCACACCTCCGCCAGTCCGTCGATCTTCCGCGCGTTTACGCGCACCGCAGACATCTCCCACGGAAACTCCCCGTCGTACAGAGGCCGTAACTCGCCGCTTTCCTCCCGCGCCAGATAGGTCACCCTCCCTTCCTCACTCAGCCGCGTCGCAAGCACACTCTCTTCGTACCACCTTCCCGTCAGCCCTTCCTGGTAGCCCTTATCCAGGTCAATCGCGTTGAAACTCGCATTACTTTCATCCGCCTTTGTCTTGCCCTCCGCCTCCTGCGTCCGCCGCCACAGCGCCTCGGGAATCTCCGCTGCCTCGTCGCCGTACACCGCCTCTATCAGTCTCCGCACGCTGTCTACCTGCCCAGGCTCGCCCGACGTCACAATCCGCTGCGCCTTTACGAGCGCCCGCTCAGTACGCCACAGCGTCCCCACGTTGCGATACACAAATTGCGCTTTCGGAAACATCCGGGCAAACCAGTCCGCGCAGGGATCTTCTGTCCACTCCGGGCACAAAACGTGCAGTACCGTTTCGCCGCGCCGTTCCACGCCGTCCGGCGCTCGCGTCCCGTCCGCCGTCCGTGAGTGGCGCCTCAATCTGCCCGCCCTCTGAATCACCAGGTCAATCGGCGCCAGGTCGATGAACAGTTCGTCGAAATCGAGATCCAACGACTGCTCCACCACCTGGGTCGCCACCAACAACTGCCCGTGCCGCTCGCTCTGTCCCGACGGTTTTCCGAAGGTCCGCAGTACGCCGCCCTCAATTGCCAGCCGATCCGCCATTGCAAACCGGCTGTGAAACAGCCCCACCTGCTCCGCACCCGCCGCACGCAGCCGCTCGTGACCGTGCCGTGCGTCCTCCACGGTGTTCCGGATCCAGCACGCGCAGCTCCCACGTCCGGCCACGCCCAGCATTTTTTCCACTACGACTTCTTCGCTGTGCAGCAGCTTGATCGCAACGCTCCGCTCAAGCTCCGGCCGTGTTTCGCACGCCTGTGTCCGCACCTCGCCGCCCGCCAACTGCGTCGCCAGAGGATAGCGCCCGTCGACCACTATCGTGCATCCGCGCCATCCTTGCCCGCGCGCAAAAGCCGCCATCAGGTTGCTTCGGAGCCGTGCTGGCACGGTCGCCGAAAGCAGCACCACGCTGCCTCTCTGCATAGCCTGCGCCTCCACCAGCCTCTCCAGCAGCTTTGTCTGGTAGTCGTCGTAGGCATGCACCTCGTCCACGACCAGCACCTTCCCTGCCAACCCGAGAAGCCGCAACGACTGGTGCCGTACCGGCAGCACGCCCAGCAGTGCCTGATCGATCGTGCCTACACCCACATCCGCCAGCAGTGACTTCTTTCCACTGTCGGCCAGCCACGCACTGAGTTGCGCGCTGGCTGTCTGCGGATCGCCACTCGTTACTCGCTCTGCCCGCAACTTGCCCGGCACCATCACGCTCGCTCGGAAACCCTCCACCATCTGCCGAGCCCCATGCGCCAGCACCAGCGAGGGCTCCGCCCCGTCCGCATACAGGCGACGATAGACACCCGCCGTACGCTCATACATCTGGTTCGCTGTCGCCATCGTCGGCAGCGCAAAGTAGAGTCCCTGTGCCAGCCCCGCGGCCATCAGCCTGTGTGCCAGCAGAAAAGCGGCCTCAGTCTTGCCCGCACCCGTGACGTCCTCCAGCAGAAAGATCTGCGGTCCCTCGCCCAGCTCTACCGTTGCCGCATACTCCTGCAACGGCGTGAACCGCGCCAGCGCCAGCAACTCTCGCGCCCCGCCCCACCTCCGCGCCTCGTGCGTCTCCAGCCCTGCCGCACGCACCGCTTCGCGCGCCCTCGGCAGCGCTATCGTCTCCCAGTACGCGCGCAGCTCCAGCGGCTCGCTCCGATAGGGGAAAAACACCGCATTCGATCCCAGCCAGTCAGCCAGCACCTCGAGCCCGGCCAGCCGCCACGACCCCCGTGTCAGCGCGCCCCGAGCCCTGTCGTCCGCATCCGGCAACCCTTCCGGCAGCAGCAACCTCGCTGCGTCGCGCACAAACGCTTCGGCAGACTCCACGTCCTCTGGAAGAAAGTACGCGTCCACTTTCGGAGCGCGGAATGCGCCAAAATTCTCTCTCGGCGGCAGCCCGTGATGTCCCGTCGCCAGACGCATCCAGATGTCCGCGAAATCCGCCGCATCCAGACCCAGTTCTTGCCCGAACCACCCCTGACGTCCGGCATCCCTCCACAGCAGCCATCCCAGCGTGTCGTGCCGCAGCGACTCTACGGGCCTGCACCGCGCAGTCCCGGTCACTTGCGGCGCCAGTTCAGGCACCAGGTTCTGAAACGTACACGCGAATTTCCCCACATCATGCAGGGCCACGAAGAAGATAAACAGCCGCTGCACCGCATCCGCCGGCCACGCCATCGCCTCAGCCAGTTCCTGCATCCCGAACCGCAACTGCTCCACCAACACCTGCGCGCAGGCTGCCACATCCAGCGCGTGAAACGGCAGCCGATGGCACGGCTCTCCTTTCCCCTTTTCCGGGCGCGCCTTTCCCCAGTACGCGAAATACGGTTTCACAGCGCCTCCCGCCTACTTCCTCACCCTGGTTTTTCCTGTGGCCTGCATCGCCAACAGAAAGATCTCCCCCGCCACACGCGCGTCCTCCGCCGCATCGTGCGCCCGATAGGCAATTCCGAAGTACTCGGCCAGAGTCGGCAGTTTGTGGTTCGCGAGTTGCGGCCACGCTTGCCGCGCCGCCGCGCAGGTGTCCATCCATTTTGCATAGGGCAGCATCGCCGTGCCATAGCGCCGGCACGCCCGCTCCACCGCAGTCCGGTCGAAGAACGTGTGACTCACCAGCACGTTGGCGTGCACCCAACTCCGCAGTTCCGGATAAGCCTCCTTCCACGTTGGTTGCTGCGCAACGTGCTCGGCCCCGATGCCGTGCAAGGCCGAGTTGAACCAGGAAAACTCCATCTCTGGGCAGATAAGTCGGCTCTCCAGCCGCACGCATTGCCTGGCCCGGAAGAACGCGACGCCTAACTGACAGATACTGCCCTGGTCCGCACAAGCTGTCTCTACATCAATTGCCAGAAAGTCCATCGTCCTTTGTCTTAAAATCTGAATCGGGCTTGAATTTGGCCGTGCCTGCCGAACTGGTGATGCCGGAACGCGTGTGGTCGGGGACACTTACTAATTCGGATCTCCGCTCTGCGGTCATGAGATGACGGTCTTATCGGGGATCTTCAGCGCCGTATATCTTAAGGCACTAGAGCTTTCCTCGGTGGGAGAGTATCCTGCGAAACGTCTCTACATCTTCGGAGTTGGCCAGATTCAGCTTACACCAGGGATACTCGCGTGCATAAAGCCGCACCGTAGGCTGAAGCCCTAGCGCGGCCGGAAGAAAATCACGGAGAGTGTCGTACCACGCGCGCTGCTCATCTCGATAGGGGGGATCATTGTCTTTGGCCCTGATGCAGCAGCAATAATTGATCCACCTTTCACGGTCGAATCCCAGCGCGAGGGAAAGAGGATATCGACTGAGCGCGAGGTGTCGGAGGGCCGTGAAGTGCTGCGATTCGTCGAACTCCACGATGAATCCGGGAACCGGTACAAAGTAGTCGCAAGCAGGAAGAGTAGCAGATCGAACAAAATCTCGGAACCCTCGTTCCTGCTGAAGGGCCGCGAATATTTCGTGCAGATCGGCTAAGTATTCGAAATTAGCGAACCCTTCCGGCGTAGACCGGATGTTGAATCGTTTTTGGACTTCGACCGTTCCATAGAGACTTCGCAGCAATCCTAACAGAGTAGTCTTGCACTCTGGACAGTGGCCGCCGTGGTGGAGAACGGGCTCGTTCGATCCCGGTTTGACAAGTCTCGTTTGGTATTGATTCAAAGAGCACCTATGAGCCCGCGGATAGAACCAGGTTCGCACTCATGTAGCGGATATATCCTCGGCGAATTGTAGCGCCTGGATACGGAAACTGTGGGTTTTGCCATAGTTGCAGGGCTCCGATCACGGAACTTCGACCTCATCCAGCCCCAGCTTATTCGGGTCCCATGCGCCGAAGTAAAACAGGGCATTATCCAGTTTGCGCCGATCGCTTTCTGTTCCGCATTCGACCGCGATTCGATCAAGCAGTGGGCAATAAAACTCCATGTATGATGTCGGTGTCAGCTTCGGCACCGCCGCACTGGTAATTCGCGCGAGAGCGGTCTTCACGCGCGCGTCCACTATCGGGTAGCGGCCCCTGCTGATGAAGTGAAGGAGCGTGGTGGCGCGGGACATCCCGAATCTCTTCTCTGCCCGCTTCCCTTTAGCTGCATATTCGTCGGTGTATTTCCTTTCCGCCCAGCGCTCAAGAAAGTTCGCGATCCCCGCGTCCGGAGGGCATTCTGAGACTACGTCTGCCGCTGCCATCCAGACCAGGTACGCCACAGACGCAACGTTAGGCCGCCACTTTCGATCCGTCTCCGCCGAGTCTTTCCAGCGACCAACCCGGACGATGTATTCCGGCGACAATGAACCACGATCTGCGATCAGCTTGCGGTAGCGCACTTCTTCCTCCGGCTGGGACAGCCTTGCCCACGTCTCCAGCCATTCGGCGGCGGAGCTGCTCCGCCATTTCACGACCTTGAATTGGAAATTGCTCATGGCCGGATATCCTACCACGGCCAGCCCGAGACCACGCTGCGAATCAATCCCGCAGGCGGACTGGAGGCTCCTTTCGGCGATGGGGGCGTAAGGGTTCGAGTCTTGGCTAAGAACCAATCCACGGGCCGCGCCGTGCGATGTTATCCTGTGGCAGACGTTCGATGGGTACCCTCAGTGGGGAAACGTGCGGAACAACGAACCAACTTTACGCGAGCGGGCGTAACGGATCAAGCGATTACGGCAAAGTGCGGGACGCCACAGGTGTGCCGTCCACGATGAGCCTGAAGTGGAGGCGATAGGCCTGCGCGTCGCACGCTCTGGTCATTGCCAGGCCTGCCCCGGGTTCTCCAGTTCCACAATGCAGCCGACAACAACCAGGCGGTCAAGCAGAGTGGACAGAGTCCAGTTTCCGGCCAGCCAATGCCTGCCCTGCAACCGGGCTTCCACCTGGCGCAATGTCGAGCGGATGAAAAGGTCAACATTCGTGACGGTTTCGCACTCTGACAGTCGGACCGGCGCGTCGCGGGGTTCCCAGCGCATCAGCCGCACACCGCGAGGCATCGCTGGGCGCCGCGCGATTTCAGCGATCAATTCCGCCTTGTGCCGGCGCAACTCCTCCATCACGAGCGCGGCGGCGGTTGCCGGAACGATCCCCAGCCGGTCGCCATCGACCATGAAGCGACCGCCGTTCGCCTCGACAATTTCAATCAGCCTCTGGGCGGCACTCACAGCCAAACCTCCAGGTCAGTCGCGCCCTCCGACGTCGTGTCGGTTTCCATTTCTGCCTGGTCGTTAAAAAGCAACCCGTAGGTAGCCTTTTTTCCGTTTCCCGGCACGGGGGCGGGCGGCATTCCATCTTTAAGGGAAGTATCGGCGGCGGAAATGGGCGATGGTAAATCGCCTGTATTCATGCTGGTTTCAGAGGGGTCGATTTCCGCCGCGTGCTCCAGATGCGGGCGGCGGAAATCAGCCTGTGTGAAAGCCGCATCGTTACTGGGCTCTGACGACCCTCGCATTTCCGCCGCCGCTTCAGCTTTTATCCCGACATGGAGTTCCATGGGATGCCCCTTCCCCGACACAGGGACAGCCGCAATGCAGGGATCGGCGATGATGGCTCGCGCTTCCTTCCTGATGAAATTCACACCCATAAGAAAATCCTCGGCGTCCGTCTTGTTACATGCGGGCAGGCCGTTGGCCGCCCTTCGTTCAATCTCGGCAATGAGCTTCACAACGCCATCACTGTGCCGTGCCCTTTTCCGGTCCACCGCGCTCAGCCGTTCGGCCTCGCCCACTGCATCAACTTCGAAAGTAACGTCGCGGACGCTCCAGGGCGTGTCGCTCATATCGACTTGGAACATTCGTGGAGCGGGTTCTTCACCGATCCGGAATTTTGTGGCAACCATCGCCATCCTGTAAACACTTCGTGCCTTACGGCGTGCGGAACGCTCCGCCCACTCCGCCGCTCCCTGCCGTGGCAGTTCCTCGATCCAGGGTTTGGCGCCTGTCGGCCTGAAGTCCGTACCGTCGCGCAGTTCGTAGACGATGTCCGCTCGGTCTTCGACTACACCACTCCCCCTGCTATGCAGTCCGGACCTAATCGTGTTTCCCAGTAGAAGCACCGCCGGACCGTCATGCCGGTGACAAATGTCGAGCAGCGGTGCCAGAGCGCGAGCTGGTTTCGCGGAGTCTTGCTCGCCCACGCCCTCCGCCATGGCGTCGAGAGAGTCCATGACGACCAGGTCGTACTGGTCGAACGGAAAAATAGCCCACGCCTCAGCTTGGGTAAGGGGCGGGCACTTTTCGCGACTTATGACATTCAAAGTTTCGATGCTGACTGCGTCGAGATTTCGCAGCCGTGTCCGAAGCTCGCGTCTGGGATTGTCGCGGTCCAGTATAAGAACGCGCTTGCCCGCCCTTGCGATCTCTGTCGCCCAGAAGGCCGCGAGGACAGACTTCCCAAGCCCACGTGGGGAAAACATCTGCGTCAGGGTGCCGGGCGCAACGACCTGTGGGATCAGCCAGGGAATCTCCTGTTCCTCAGACTTCAGGAAGTCCTCCATCGTCTCCGGAGCCCAGGGACCCCCGGTTGAACGTGGGGCACCAGGCGGCTTGCTCCATGTTGGGGAGGCCTTCGCCAGCGCGGCCAGATCCTTCCACGCGCGGTCGCGGTCGTTGCCGTATGCCTGCAGCCAGTCGCTGACGTCGCCCTTCGGTCCCAGGCCCGGTAGGCGTACCACCTTCAGAATCTGCGCGTATTTCGAAACCTCGGAAGCAACCTGTTCCGCATGTTGCTCCCCGGGTTCGTCATTATCGGGGAAGATAACTACCAGCTTCCCGGCGAAGAATGTCGAGTAATCGGGCTTCCACTTGCCTGCGCCATCAAAATTGGTGGTCGCCGCCCACCCCTTCGGCAGGATCGCGCTAAGGTTATCGCAATCTTTTTCTCCTTCGCACAGGCACAGGACCTTCGCGGTCAGTACCTCGGGAAGCCGATAGAGGATCTTCTTCACACCATCCAGCGAGTAGACCCAGCCGCCATTCCCGTCCGGCCGACGCTGCGTGAACTGTTTCGGGTCATAGCGGAGTTTCTGGTACATCAGCACGCCGCGCACGTCGGTGTAGTCATAAGTCGCGATCAGTCGGCGACCGTTCCCGGGTGGCGTCACACCCGTGATCCTGCCGATTTCCTTCCAGGCCGTTTCAGCATCGCAGTTCTTCACTTTCCGCTCGAAATCGAGGATGCCTCCACCTTCGTTGCAGCTGTGGCATTTCCAGAGTCCGTGCTTCAGATTCAGACTCAGGCTCGGGTTATGGTCGTCGTGGAAGACACAGCGCACCGCCGCGATGTCCCGCTGCGGGATCTTTTCATTCGGCAGCCGATGCACGAAATACGCGCGCACCTGATCCGGCGTGAAGATGGACTCAGCCATGGTGACCCTCCATCGCCGTCATGATTTCGTCGGGCAGGCTCACTGCGCCTCCCCGCGTGGCACGTCATCCGGCGTGCGTGCCATCCAGCGGCCGGGACCGGAAGGCCGAGCCTGCAGTCGATGCGCGAGCGATTGCGCCGTCACCGCTGCCTCGCCGGAACAGTTCCTTCCATGATCAGCCGCTCGACCTCGTTCACGGGTACGCGGACAGCACGCCCGAGTCGGACGCACTCAATCCGTCGTGCTCCAATCCAGGAGCGGATCGTTTTTGGCTTGAGCCTGAGTTCATCGGCGGCCTCCAGCACTGAAAGCAATCTGCGATTCGTAGTCACCAGCGTCCCTCCCTTGACTTGGAAGGCAGATCATGGCACACTATGGCTCGGTATGAATACCGAGATAACTACCGAGGTACTCTGGAGAAGATTCAAGAACGTCTCCGTCTGCGGTGAAGAGATTTTCTGGGCGCAGGTCGGCAGTCAGTACAGCCTGTTTGAGGCGTATGAACATTTGGCACACCGAGAGTTCATGTCTGCCGGCGATGACGGAGCTTTGAGAGCATTCGCGCGCCGGTGGGGGCCTCTACGCAATGCCGAAGCAGGGCAAGATTCGCTCGCGTGGTACCGGCGAGCACGGGAGAGATTGCTCGCAACGGCGAACCTGATGGTGCTGCTGGAGCAGGGCAAGAGCCTGCGTCTGGCACTGGAGAGGCTCGCCATCTGTAGCGAAGAACACGACCCGCTGACGCAACACCTGAAGCTCCGCCGCGACGGAATCAGGAGGCCGACAGATGTCAGCGCGTGGTGTCTCGGAGCGAGTTCTACAGACGTGGATAAACTCTGCGTTTCATTTCTGAGCGATTTCCCCTTCGTCTGTGTCCCGCGATTCGTGGTGGAACGCCGCCGGGGCAGGTACCAGATCCGCGCGTCCCTGTTCATCAACAACCTGCACGAGGCGCTCTGGTGGATGGTCTGGCAGGACAGGTTCCTCCAGCACCCTTTCTCGTTTTGCCAGAACTGCGGACAGTTCATCCACCGCACCGGGCACCGTACCTGGAAGTACTGCGGCGAAGGGAGGTGCGCGAAGCGGAAGGCAGACCGGGATTACTGGCGCAGGAGGCATGGAAAGAATCTGCGATATAGAAAGGACGGACAATGACCCTGTTCCGGAGAAACACAACGTGGTGGTACGAATTCGTCTTTCGCGGCCAAAGAATCCGCGAGAGCACTCACTCTAGAAGCCGCGACGTTGCGGGCCGAATCGAGCGCGAGCGCCGCCGAAATCTGGAGATTGGAGCCAGCGGCCTGCAGAAGCGCAAGGACCCACTGCTCTTCAGCGTGGCCGCGAAGCAATGGCTCGAAGTGAACGCAGCGCACTGGAGCGCCAACAATCACCGAATTGAGAATTACAATCTGGAACATCTGAAGCCGCATTTCGGCAGGATGCTGCTTTCCGACATCAGCGGCGATGAAGTGAGCCGGTATCAGGAAGACCGAAAGAGAAAGGGTGCGAGCGCTCGCACGATAAACATGGAGATTGGCACGCTTCGTGCCATCCTGCGGAAGCACCGGATGTGGGCGAATATCCAGCCCGACGTGCGTATGCTCACGGTGCGTGGAGAAAAAGGTCGGGCGCTCAGCGAAGATGAGCAACTGCGGCTGCTTGCGGCCTGTAAGAAGAGCCGGTCGCGCTCGCTCTACCCCGCTGCTATTCTCAGCCTCCATACCGGTCTGCGCAACGGTGAGCTTCGCCTGCTTCGGTGGCACCAGGTGGATCTGCTGGAGAATGCCGTTACCGTGGGCAAAAGCAAGACGACAGGCGGGGAAGGCCGGATAATCCCGCTGAGTCAGACCGCTGCCCGCTGCCTCGAAGCGTGGCGAAGCGCATTCCCGGACGCCCAGCCCGCCCACTTTGTCTTCCCCAGCGAGCGTTACGGGCTCGACGGCGAAAAGGGCTACACGGACGGGAAAACCGTTCCATACGAAGTGAAGCCAACCATCGCTATCGGTTCATGGAAGGTCGCCTGGACCGCAGCCCGGTCAAAGGCAAAGGTCGCCTGCCGCTGGCACGACATGCGGCACACGTTTATCAGCAAAATGGCTGAGGGGCAGGCATCAGACGCCACAATCATGGCCCTCGCCGGTCACCTTAGCCGAAAAATGATGGAGAAATATTCGCACGTTCGGAACGAGGCGAAGCGGCAGGCGATTGCAGTGTTGGATTCGCCTTCGGCAACTAAATCACAGCCGGCCGCCTGAGAGGTGGAGCTGTCTTGGTGCTCCAGGAAACCGGTCGAACATGTGGCCTCCCCACAAATTCCCCCACAACTGTAACTGGCAAATTCGGAGGAGTCCTAACATGTCATTTGTTTTGAATGGTGGACGCGGCAGGAATCGAACCTGCAACCTGTCGATTAAGAGTCGAATGCTCTGCCAATTGAGCTACGCGTCCAGCGGCGAAAGGCGGGAGAGCGGCGCGCGAGGCAGGCGGAATGCATCCCTCCTGACGCGGAAGCCTTTCTCAATATAGCACAGCGAAATCCGCCTTCCGCGCGGCATCCGCGACCGCGCACCGCTTGCATTCGGAGCTAGGCAGCATCCAAGATGTTGGTTATCGGGAGGGGGTGCCTATGCCGCGCAGGATGGCCTGTATTTTGATTCCGCTGCTGCTGGCCGGCTTCGTCCCGCGCCTGTGGGCGCAGGACCAGGAGAATGCGCTGAGCCCGGACGAGGTCCAGCAGATTCGCGACAGCAACATCCATCCCAACGTGCGGATCAGGTTATTTCTGAAGTTTGTGCAGGAGCGGATCGATACTCTGAAGCAGCTCACCGCCGATGCGGACGCGAACCAGCGCATGACGCAGATCCGCGACAAGCTCCAGGAGTTCACGAACCTCTGCGACGAGATGCAGGACAACATGGACACGTATGACTCCAATCATGCCGACATTCGCAAGTCGCTGAAAGACGTGATGAAGGCGAGCGCGCAGTGGCCGGCCGTGCTCCATGCCTTGCCGAAGGGATCGAATTACGACTACGCGGTCGATACCGCGGCCGATTCCGCCCGGAGCGCCTATCAGGACGCGCAGCAGCTTTCCGCGGAGCAGGATATCTTCTTCAGGGCGCACCCGAAATTGCGCCATAAGAACGGAACCGGCCCGGACTAAGGCAGGGGCTCCCGCTCCATCGAGCGGTACCATCGCAGCAAAGGTTTACCATGCTCAGGGGAGCGCGGCGGCCGGCATGCGGAGCTGCGGCGCCGACGAAAGGAAGCAACGTGAGCCCAACATCACGCAGAGGATTCCTGATGGGAGCGGCAACGGCGGCGGGCGCTGCGCTCACGGCCCGTTATGCGCGCGCGGCTGCCTCTGGCGTGCCCGCCCGTACGCGGCTCGCGCAGTTCGGCTACGGCGACGTGCGGCTGCTCGAAGGCCCCATGCTCGAGCAGTTCCGTACCAACCACGCCTTCTTCCTCGCATTGGACGACGATCGCCTGCTGCAGCCGTTCCGGCAAAAGGCCGGCCTGCCCGCTCCGGGCGAGCCGATGGGCGGATGGTATAGCTGGTCGAAGGACTTCAACCCTCCCTACAACATGACCGGCTACGTCCCCGGCCACACCTTCGGCCAGTGGGTCTCCGCGCTCTCCCGCGCCTGCGCTGTCACCGGGGACCCGGCAACCCGCGCCAAAATCAACCGGCTCGTGCGGGGATACGCCGCCGCGATCTCGCCGAATTTCTGGCGCGACTATCCGCTGCCCGCGTATACCTCCGACAAGGTCACCTGCGGCCTCATTGACGCGCATGCCTTCGCGAGCGATCCGGACGCGCTGCTCACGCTGCGGCACGCCACCGACGTTGTCCTTCCGTTCCTTCCGCCGAAGGCGCTCACGCGGCCGGAAATGGCCGCGCGCCCGCACCCCAACATCGCCTGGACCTGGGATGAGAGCTATACCCTGCCTGAGAATTTCTATCTCGCGTGGCAGCGCAGCGGCGATCCGCGCTATCGACTGCTGGCCGAGCGCTTTCTGATGGACAAGGAGTACTTCGATCCGCTGGCCGGGGGGCACAACGTGCTGCCCGGCCTGCATGCCTACAGCCACGTGAACGCGCTCAGTTCCGCGGCCCGGGCGTGGCTCGCGGACGGCAGCGAACTGCACCTGCGGGCCGCGCGCAACGGCTTCGATTTTGTGCGCACCACGCAGAGTTACGCCACCGGCGGCTGGGGCCCGAACGAGACCTTCCGAAAACCCGGGAGCGGCGACATGGGCGCCAGCTTAACGAACACACATGCCAGCTTCGAAACCCCCTGCGGCTCCTATGGCCACTTCAAAATTACCCGCTACCTGCTGCGCATCACCGGCGACAGCTGCTACGGAGACAGCATGGAGCAGGTGCTCTACAACACTATCCTGGGCGCGCTGCCCATCCTGCCCGACGGGCACAGCTTCTACTACTCCGACTACAACAACGCCGGATCGAAATTCCGCCATCCGGACAAGTGGCCCTGCTGCTCCGGAACCTTCCCGCAAATCACCGCGGATTATGGCATCAGCTCCTACTTCCACGACGAGCAGGGAGTGTATGTGAACCTGTTCGTTCCCTCGCGCGTCACCTGGCAGCGGGCGGGTGCAGTATTCGGTCTCGAGCAGAGCACGCAGTATCCCTGCGCGCCGGAAGTGAGCCTGCGCGTCGTCGCGGACCGCCCGCAGACGCTTGCGGTTCACCTGCGCGTTCCTGCCTGGGCGGGCGCGAAGACGCGCATTTCCGTCAGTGGCCGAATGGCGCTTGATGGACCAGAGCCCGGGAGATTCGCCACGATTCGGCGCGAGTGGAAGCACGGAGACCGCATTGAAGTCGAGTTCGACCGGCCCCGGCGCCTGGAAGCCGTCGACCCGCAGCATCCGGAAACGATGGCGCTGATGGCCGGCCCGCTGTGCCTGTTTGCCGTTGGCTCCCCGCAGGCGAGCTTTACGCGGAATCAGCTGCTCGCGGCGCAGCAGAATGGAGAAGCGGCCAGCGAGTGGACGGTTCAGGGCGAAGCCGGGCCGATCATCTTCCGCTCGTTCCCGGCCATTCCGCAGGGACAGAGCTATCGGCTGTACCATCAGGTGAAAGCCTGAGCGGCTGCGATCCGCAGCAGCAGCTCGTTGCCGGAAGCACAGGAGAGGGAACGAAATCCATGAGTGTGAAGAGGTTTACCGGCGCTGCGCTGCTGCTGGCTCTCGCCGTCACCGCTGCCGCACAGGCTCCCGCCGCCCCTGCCGTGCTCACCATTCACGCCGGCCAGCCGATTCACACGGTCAGCCCCACGCTGTACGGGCTCATGACCGAGGAGATCAACCACTCCTATGAGGGCGGCCTGTATGCAGAGCTGGTCAGCAATCCAAGCTTCCGCACCGACTGGAGCGGCTTGCCGGACTGGTATCTGGTGGAGAACGGCAGCTCCGCGGCGAGCATGGCTGCGGATGCGACTACCGGTCCGAGCGCGGCGATCACCTGCAGCCTGAAGCTGACCGTGACGCACGCCGATGCCGCCGACACAGCCGGCGTGCTCAACGCTGGCTACTGGGGTATCGCCGTACGCCCACAGACCACGTATCAGGGGTCGTTTTGGGCCAGAGCGGACTCGCCCGCGCTGGGTGCCGTGACGGTGAGCCTGGTGAGCGACCAGACGGGCAGGGCGCTGGCGACGGCAAGGGTCAGCGGCGTCTCGACCGGGTGGAAGAGATTCTCCTTTGCCCTGCACGCCGGCCAGATCGAAGCATCCTCGGCGAACACGCTCCACCTGACCGTGGCACATCCGGGAACGCTGTGGCTCAGCGAGGTTTCGCTCTTTCCGCCCACGTACGACAATCGCCCCAACGGCAACCGCGTAGACCTGATGAAGATGCTGGCGGCCATGCATCCGGCGTTTCTGCGCTTTCCTGGCGGCAACTATGTCGAGGGCAACTCCATTGCGGAGCGCTTCGACTGGAAGAACACAATTGGCCCGCTGGTGGATCGGACCGGTCATGAGAGCCCCTGGGGTTACTGGTCTTCCGATCACTTCGGATTGCTGGAGTTCCTGGACTGGTGCGAGGACCTGCACATGCAGCCGGTGCTGGCGGTCTATGCCGGCTATTCGCTCAACGGCCAGCACGTGACTCCCGGCCCGGATTTGCAGCCTTACGTCCAGAGCGCGCTCGACGAGATTGAATATGTGACCGGCGGAACGGACACGCAATGGGGAAAGGTACGCGCCGAGGACGGTCATCCCGAGCCGTTCCAGCTGAAGTACGTCGAAATCGGCAACGAGGACGAATTCGACAAATCCGGCAGCTACAACCAGCGTTTCGCCCAGTTCTTCCAGGCAATCAAAGCGAAGTATCCCGGTTTGCAGCTGATCGCCACCACCCCGGTGACCAGCGTGCGCCCCGACGTCATCGACGACCATTTCTATGTGCGCCCGGAGAAGTTCTTCGACGACGCGACGCACTACGACAGGACGGACCGCAGCGGCCCCAAAATCTTCGTGGGCGAGTGGGCGACGCTCGAAGGCACGCCCACGCCGAATTTCGGCGCCGCTCTGAGCGATGCCGCCTGGATGACCGGCCTCGAGCGCAACAGCGACATCGTGATCATGGCGTCCTACGCGCCGCTGCTCACCAACGTGAATCCGGGAGCGATGCAGTGGGCGCCGGATCTGATTGGCTACAACGCGATGCACAGTTACGGCTCACCCAGCTATTACGCCCAGGTGATGTTCTCGAACCACATTGGCAATCAGGTGCTGGGGTCGAGCCTGGATGGCGCCGGTCCGCGCTTCTTCTATTCCATCACCGGCAATGCGGCGGAGAAGCGCCTGTATCTGAAGCTGGTAAATGCGTCGTCGGATCCGCAGCCGCTCGAAGTCAGCTTTGACGGCGGGGCGCTGACCGGCTCCGGAGAGCTGATCACGCTCAGCGCGAAAAGCACCCAGGCGACCAACAGCATCGAGGACCCGCAGGCCATCGTTCCGGTGGAAACGGCACTGCACGGGGTTGGTGCGTCCTGGCGCCACGAGATGCCGGCGTATTCGATTCAGGTGGTGCAGCTGAACCTGCGTTGACGCTCAGCGATCAGCAGCAGAAAAAGGATCGGGGTGTCCGGAGCGGAAGATCGATCCGGCGCACTTCGCGTGCCTATTTCCGGATGAAATACATCAGCCAGCTCGCCGCGATCACCGAGCCGACGAACAGCACCCAACAGTACACCCCGTAGCGAATCATGCCGCGCAGCGTGGAGCGCTGCGTAATGGCGAACACCACCGACGCGAACGTGGCGAACAGCAGCACCGAGGTGAAGTGCGAAAGCTGGAGCACCTAGACCTTCCTCCCGATCCGGAGGTTGTGCGCGTCCACGGCCGCGATGAAGTTCAGCAGCCCCGCGATCACCACGAACATGGTTCCGTAATCGGCGGTCACCAGCTGCACCGTCGGCTGCCCCAGCGAAAAAATCCGAGCGATGAAGTACAGCGCTCCCGTGCCCAGATCGCCGACAAAGCCCAGCATATCCAGCGGAGCCGCAGTATTTGCGGTGTACATCCTGGCCTGCATCGCCAGTCCCAGCGCGAACATGCTGGTAATGGCGACAAAGAGGATCAGGCCGCGAACCCAGTGTTTCGTCAGCAGGTGTCCGGCGCCGGGAACCAGCCATCCCAGCAGCAGAGCGGAGTAGGCGAAACCCTGGGTCTGGGGTCGGGCCGGGGTCTGCGTGCGCGAAGCCATCTCCATCGATGATACAGGCTTATCGGCACGGCTGAAGCCCTGCCTTTTGAGTGTGCCCACCTAACCAGAGGCTCCTGACCCGTATACCGTAACCCGTAGCCCCTCCCCTCCTATATCCTCAGCAACTCCTCCTGCACCTTCCCGGTCACCTTGGCCTCGAACGCGCTCGTGATCATGTTTACCTCGCTGCGCACGCCGAACTCCGGCAGATAAATCCCCGGCTCCACGGAGAAGCACGTAGACGGCAGGATTTGCCGCTCGTCGTGCGTCTCCAGATTGTCCAGGTGCGTGCCGCTGCCATGCAGCTCGGTGCCGATGTTGTGCCCCGTTCGATGCGTGAAGTACTGCCCGTAGCCGGCCCGCTCGATCACCCCGCGCGCCGCGTCGTCGGCCTCGAATCCCGCGATCGGCCTGTTGTTGGTGAAGGCGTCCCTGACGGCTTCGATCGCGGCATTGCGGGCATCGCGCACGATCGCGAAGATCGTCCGCTCACGATCCGTCGGCGCGCGCCCCACCACCCCGGTCCACGTGATGTCGTACCAGCAGGTTCCCGGCCGGTCCCTGCGCGCCCAGATGTCGATGAGCACAAAGTCCCCGGTCCGGATGCGCCGGCTGTCTTCCGCGTTCGGCTCATAGTGCGAGTCCGAGCTGTTCTCGTTCGCTGACACATTCGGCCCGTGATCCGTCGTCAGGCCCGCGCGCCGCATCGCTTCCTGGAACCAAACCATCATCTCGTGTTCCGTAGCCGGCGAAACCGAGCGGGCCCGGTTTCCAATGGTCAGGAACCCTTCTGCCACAATTTCGTCCAGCGCCCGCTGTGCCTCGTAGTGGCTCTGGACCTGCTCCCGGCTCAGCACCGACTGAAACCGGCTCACCAGGTCCGCCGAGCTCACGATCGTCTTGCCCAGCGCCCGCAGCAGCTCCACCGTTCCTGCGTCCACCATGGAGATGTACATGATCGCGTTGCGCGGTGAGTACTGCATGGCGATCGTCCCCCAAAGCGACAGCATCGCGCGCAGTCCCTGCTCCAGCTCCTGCCACGACGAGTACACCCCTTTCGACCCCGGCAGCGCGTCCAGCTTGCCCGCCTCGATGCGGTGCACCAGCTTGCGCGGCTCGCCCTCCGCTGGAATCGCGTAGTACCACCGCCGGCTTACCAGCCCGGTTTCCGGCAGCCCCAGGATTGCGCCGGCCAGCGGGTCGCGGTGGTGATGATCGTAGAACAGCCATGCGTCGAGACCGGCCTCGCGCAGCGCGCTCTGAATGGCTTCAAGGTTCATGCCCTATAGGGTATAAGCTTCCGGGTAGACCTTCCAGCAGGAATGTGCACTCCCGCCCCCAACGAGTATGAAAGGCAGATGATAGAAGTCCTGTGAACCCCCTCATCCACAGGTCGCTCGCGTGGCTTCAGGCGCTGGCTCAGGTCCTGGCCGTGGCGATTCTTCTGCTCTGGCTCGGCGACTGGATTTTCTTTCGTATCCGTTCCGCGCACGGCAACGGCTTTCAGACGATCCAGGTGCAGGAGTATCTCACCACTCCCCTCAAAGGCAGCAGGGAAGAGTACGACTATATGGGCGTCGAGATGGAAAGCTGCGTCCGCGCCATTTTCCCCCACGCCGGCGCGGCCCCTTGCTGGTGGGTGAGGCGCCATACGCAGGTTTGGGAGTAGGGCGCGGCCCTGCGTCAGGCGAAGAGCTTACGAAGAAAAAATCTTGTGTGGCCCGAAGGCGTGTCGTCGAGACGGCCGAAGACCGAGTACCCGAGACGGTCGTAAAAGCCGGGTGCCTGGAAATCGAAGGTCTCCAGATACGCCCCGTGACAGCCTCGGCGAATGGCCTCCTGTTCGGCCTGCTGCATCAGCCGGCTGCCGAGCCCCGAACCGCGCAGCGACTCCGGAACAAACAGCATGTCGACGTGAAGGTAGCCGTAAGCGGTGGATCCAAACAGGCCTGCTTCGCCGGATTCAGGATGGATGCCGGAGATGACCAGCTGAAGGCCGTCCCAGGTGTAGCCCGAGGCTGTATCGTTGAACGAACGCAAAAGGCCAAACAGCCCCCTTCACATGTGTGTTGTCCGGCTTATCGGTCAGGACCATCCCGGGCTCCATGCCAGGGATTCCGGGTGGCCCCGTCGATGATGGCGTTACCCCGTAACCCGTATCCGTAAACCCCGCCCGCCCTACTTCTTTTCCTCGTGGTATTCCTGTTCCGTATTGATCTCCCACAGCGCCGTCTTGTCGATTCGCCCGGCCACGATCTGGTCCACCGCCGTCATTGCGGTCAGCATGGAGTGGTCCTGGTTGTTGTACCTGTGCATGCCGTTCCGCCCCACCAGGAACAGGTTCTCGAAGCGATCCGTGTACCGCACGATCTCGTCGAAGCGGTCATAGCTGCCAAAGTATGCGGGATACGTCTTCGGCACGTGGACCACCTTCGTGTCCAGCACGTCCGCTGCGCGCAGGATCCCGATCTTCTCGATCTCCGCGATCGCGAACCGCGCCATCTCCTCGTCAGACTTCTTCCACAGCTCATCGGTGTCGTAGCAGAAATACTCCAGCCCGATCCAGACCTTCGTCGGATCGGCCACCATGAACGGGCTCCAGTTATTAAAGATCTGCAGCCGGCCCACCAGCACGTCCGGCTCCTGGATATAAATCCATGTGTCTTTCAGCGGCGATCCATCCGGCTCCGTCACCGTCAGCCGGTTCACCAGCAGCCCCACCGTAATAAAGTCCCGGTAAATCAGCCCGTCTGCCACCGCGCGAATCTCCGCGGGAACCTCCAGGTCAAGGCTGTGCACCAGCTCCCGGACCGGCATCGTCGAAAACACGTAATCTGCTTCGATCCGATGCTTCCCGCCCTGCGCGTCCGTCGCCTCTACCGCGGTCACGCGATCGCCCTCCACGTGTAGCCGCCGAACCCGCCAGCCCATGCGCACCTCGCCGCCCTTCTGCTGCACCAGTTCGGCCACGTGCTCCCACAACTGTCCCGGCCCGTACTTGGGATACAAAAACCGCTCGATCAGCGACGTCTCCGTGCCCTTCTGCGCGATCCCGCCGGCCTTCTTCCGGGAAAAGGTCTTCTTCAGGAAGTGCAGAAGTGCTGTCCGCAGCGACAGCCCCTTGATCCGCTGTGCGCCCCATTCCGCGCTGATCTGGTGGCACGGCACGCCCCACACCTTTTCCGTGTAGGACTTGAAAAACGTCAGGTACAGCTCCGTCCCGAAGCGGTTGATCAGGAAATCCTCGAGTGTCCTCTCGTTCTTCCGCGGAAACAGCTTAGCCCGCAGGTAGCCAATCCCAATTTTCACCGTCCGCCACAGCCCCAGCTGCCCCAGCGTCTGCGTGTTCAGCGCCAGCGGATAGTCGAAGAAGCTGCGCAGAAAGTAGATCCGGCTCCTGCGCGGACGCACCAGCATGGTCAGATCCGGGTCGCCGCCCTCGCCGCCGCCCGCGCTGATTGTCCGCGACTTGTTCTGGTAGTGGATCGCGTGCAGGTCTGCGCCATTTTCCGTCGCGGCAATCGGCATCAGCTCGGTCCACCAGTCCATCACCCGATCGGATTTCGAGAAAAAGCGGTGTCCGCCGATATCCATGCGGTTGCCGTGGTGCCGGATCGTGCAGGAGATCCCGCCGATGCGCTCGGTCGCCTCCAGCACAATCGGCCGCACGCCGGAGCGGCGCACGAACTCCAGCGCGGCCGTCAGGCCAGCCGGGCCGGCGCCAATAATAACAGCGGTCCTCATGCCCGGCTCCAACCACCGGGAAAAGTTTTCCGGGAATTCATCTGTTTCTATGTTCAGGCCTCACCAGGGTTGCGGGCAATGGCCGATGCGCGGCAGCTGGGTTCGCCGGAATCAGACTTCTCTATACCGGCAGCGGCGTCTCCCTCTGCTCCTCTTCCGGCGCATCCACTGCGTGCATCAGCCCTCCGCGGCTCAACCTGTACCGCGTCCCTCGCCACAGAATCGTGTTGTCGGCATAGCTTGCGGCCCAGCAGCCGAAGCCCAGCAGGTCCCGCAGCGGATACAGCAGGATCGCGCGCAGGGGGTGGCGCTCGTCCACCGCGAAAATCCCCATCGCCGCTGCGAGAATCATCCTCTGCACCACGCTGTAGGCCAGCAGCAGCAGCCCGAAAACAGGCCGGTGCATCGCCATCCCCGTCAGGCACGCCAGCAGCCCGAAGGGCATGCTGAAGGTAAGCGCCGTCCCCAAATGCCCCAGCGGCCGCGAGAACCGCGTCGACTTCATCCACCGCACCTGGTGCTGCACCGACGCCGCAAAGCTGAGGTTCAGGATGATGTGGTCGATCACATGATGCGACAGCACCACTGTCTCGCCCTGCGCGGCCACCTGCGCGCCCAGCAAAAAATCGTCGGAGCAATACGGCCCCAGAACTCCGAATCCGCCCATGCGCACCACGCACCGCCGCCGCACCGCCATGGTCGGCCCCAGCGCGAATTTCATTCCCTCCAGCAGATTCGCGGTCAGCACGCCGGCGGTCATCTCAACGCTCATGCCCGCGGCTTCCAGTTGCGACCACAGGCTGCCCTCGGCCGCGCCGCGATACAGGCACGTCACCGCGCCCACCTTGTCGCTGGCGAACGGCGCCGCGACCTCGCGCACATAATGCGGCTCCACACGCACGTCGCTGTCGCTGATGATGAAGATGTCGTACCGTGCCGCTGCCGCCATCCGCTCCAGCGAGGAAACCTTGGCGTTGATGTACGTCGCCTCGCCCGTGAACAGGAACCGCGCCGGAATTTTCGGATGCCGCTTCGCCACGCGCCGCGCGATCTCCAGTCCCGCGTCGTTCGCGGTCCGCGCGCAAAACAGAACCTCGAACTCCGGGTAAACCTGCCGAAAAAACGACTCCAGATGCGCTTCCAGATTCGGCTCCGCGCCATGCAGCGGCTTGAAAAGGCTCACCGGCGGACAGAAATCCGCCTGCCCGGAGCCATGGCGCCGCAACCGGAAGCGCAGCAGTCCTGCCAGCGCCAGCAGCGTAAAAATGGTGGAAGCGACAAGGCCGATCAGGCCGAAATCGAAGAGGGTCCGCAGCATAAAGGGGCGCAACAACATGCCTTGCGCTCGGGCGGCCGCTACACAGCAGCCGGTCTGATCAGATTATCGTATGCGGGGCCAGAACTCCATGTTTGTGGTATAACTGTTATACCGCCACGGAGTTCGAATTCGATGTGCGGAAGGGCGAACGTCTCAGAGCAGACCCAAAGCGCGGGATCGGCTTTGAGGAAGCGGGCGAGATTTTCTTTCGCCCGTATTATCCGGACCGCGGCTCCGAGAGGGCCGAACCATACCGCGCGATCGGCTGGGTTCGAGAAGGACTGTTCTCCGTGATTTTCGAGGCCCGCGAACACGACGAAAGCGAGTATTGGCACCTCGTCATCCTCCGGAAAGCAACCCGCCAGGAGCAGCTGTGGTATGAAGAACGCTCGCAGCCGAAAAAAGCCGCCCACCGCGGAGGCAATTGCACGGCTCGCCGATCAGGGCAGGGACGTGTCTCCGTACTTCATCAATGCGGCACGCATGATGGCTCCGGTCCAGAGAGTCAACGTCGACTTCACCGCGCCGATGTTGCAGGAACTGGATAACGCGGCAAAGGAGCTGAACGTCAGCCGTCAGGCGGTAATCAAGACGCTGGTTCGCCAGGCCCTGGACCAGCACTACCTGGCTGCGGCTCGCGCCACTGGCCGCTCGCGCTGACTCGGGTTGCGGGCCGGGGTTTGCCATGAATCGCCGCCAGTTTGTTCTGGGGTCGCTTGCCGGCTTCGGCGCGCTCGCCTCTCACCGGGCATTCGCCGCTGAGGACACGCCTGGCTTCTCCAGCGATGACGCAAGCCCGCTGCGCGTCGATCATTCCGCCATCGCCGCTCTGCGCACCAACAGGATGCGCCTGCCGCTCTGGCCTCAGCCCGTGCTCACGGAGGGCAGTAATTACCACGGCGTCTGGCTGGAATCCGGGCCCCAGGAAGCCGCCGTCTATGCGCAGTTAGCCCCGCAAACGGCCCGCGCCCTCGCGCGCAGTAATCACCTTATCTTCTTCGCCCTGCAGAAGCCCGACGGCCAGCTCCCCTGCAGCGTCAAGCCCACCGGCCCCGGTTTCGGCCAGATCCAGATGGTCGTGCCCATCGCCGCGACCGCCTGGGAACTCGCCCGGCGCTTCCGCGACGAGGAGCTGCTCCGGAAAGCCTATGCCGCCTGTTCCCGCTGGGACCGCTGGCTTTGCCGCTGGCGCAATACCCGCGGCACCGGCCTTTGCGAGGGCTTCTGCACCTGGGACACCGGCATGGATAACAGCCCTCGCTGGAAGGGCATGCCTGACACCTGCCCAGGCGGCGATGCCCGCCGTTGCCCCAAAGCTCCTGGGCTGCCGCGCCTCTGCCCCGATCTGTCCGCCACCGTCTATGGCGGGCGCGTCGCGCTGACCTCCATGGCCAAAGCTCTGGGCCGCGCCAGCGAGGCCGACCGGTGGGACGCTGACGCCGAACAGATCCGCGCTCTGATCGTCGAGCGCCTCTACGATCCACGCGACGGCGCCTTCTACGACCTCGACGCGAACAACCGCTTCGTCCGCGTCCGCAGCGCGGCCACCCTGCGTGTGCTCGGTGAACACGTCCCTGGCCAGCGCCTCTTCGAGGAGATCTGGAGCCTCCAGGCTGGCAATCCGCACGCCTTCTGGGCGCCGTATCCCTTTCCCTCCATCGCCCTCGACGACTCCACTTTCGTTCGCCCTATCCCACCCAATTCCTGGGGTGGCGCAGCCCAGGCGCTTACCGCGTTGCGCGCTCCGCGCTGGATGAACCACTACGGCAAGTCCGCCGAACTCGGTCATCTCATGTGTCAGTGGGGCGAAGCCATCCGCCGCCGCGGCGGCTTCCATCAGCAGATGGATCCCCTCACCGGCGTCTTCACACCTGATGCCGGTGGCTATTCCCCCGCCGCCCTTCTCTTCCTTGAGTTTCGTCGCTCCCTCAGCAGGGGGATGGCGTGAGGCAGCCCCGTCATGCCGCCTTCGCCGCAATAATCTCCCTCGCGGCCTTCGCGGTATGCACGGCTTTCTTCAGCGTTCCTCCGCTGTGAAAGCGCTGCCACGCCAGTCCTGCCAGGCCCACGCTTACGCCCAGCCCCGCGGCCAGCCACGGCAGGTGCGACTCCGCCCAGAACTCCCAGCTATGCTCACCGGATCGGCTGTCGAACGCCCCGTGCGCCCCGTGATCGCCGGCCACCGGCTCGTAGAGATTGTCCGGCCGGTTCGGATCCGCATGTCCGTCATATTGCTGCGCCTCATATCCCTTCCGCGCCAGATACCAGTCGAGCAGCCACGGCGCAACCTTGTTCCCAAAGATTGCCGTCACCGTCGATCCGCCCACAAAATACTCTCGCCGCCATGGATGGTGCGCGGCATAGTAGACCGCCTTCGCCGCGACTTCCGGCTGAAAAATCGGAGGCACCGGCTGCGCCTGGCGCGGCAGCCTGCTCCGGCACCACCCAAACTGCGGCGTGTTCAGCGCCGGCATCTGCACCATCACCGTCTTCACATAGCTGCGGTCGTGCAGCAGCTCCGTCCGCAGCGCGGAAAAAAATCCCAGCGCCGCGTGCTTCGCCCCGCAATAGGCCGCCTGCAGCGGAATGCTCCGGTACGCCAGCGCCGATCCCACATGCACAATGCACCCGCGGTCCCGCGGCAGCATGAACTTCAGCGCCGCCAGGCTGCCGTTCACGTAGCCGAGGTAGGTCACCTCCGTCACGCGCCTGAATTCCTCGCCCGTCGTCTCCTTGATCGGTGCGAAGACTGACGTCATCGCATCGTTCACCCAGATGTCGATCGGCCCCAGCTCGCGCTCCACGCGCTCTGCCGCCGCGTTCACCTGCTCCGGATCGGATACGTCCGTCGGCAGCGCCAGCGCCTGGCCGCCCAGGGCCTCCACTTCGCGCCGCGCGCCTTCGAGACCGTCCACGCCGCGCGCGATCAGCCCAATGCGCGCCCCATGCCGCGCAAACTCCCGCACTGTCGCGCGCCCCGCCCCCGCCGACGCGCCTGTAATCACCACCACTTCTGACTGATTTCGATTTCCCACCGTTCCTCCCTCCCGTTCCACAGGAGTTGGATGCCATCCCATCCCCGGGCGCGTACACTGGCTCCGTGTTCGGCCGCGAGCCCAGCCGCCCCGTTACCCAGGACCAGCGGAAATGGGTCGATGAGGGGTTTCGCCGCCCCAGCCGCATGACGACCGCCCGCGTCGTGCTCCCCACCGACGAATACTTTCCCGATCCGTGGCATCCTGACCCCGACGGTCTTCGTTCGCTCTTTCACCGGGTCTGCGGCTTGCTGCACGTCGACGCCGGCCGCATTGATCTCCAGGTCATCCCCGACGATGCCCGGAAACTCATTGATCTGATCCCCATCGCGGACGCCCGATCCAGCGGCGCGGCTGGAGTTCACATGAGCGGTGATCAGGGCGAACTGCCCGTCATCGGGGTGCGAAGCTCTTCGCTCCGGGATCCGCTGATCGTCGTCGCCATCCTTGCCCACGAGCTTGGTCACGTCATCCTTCCTGGCGGCGGCCTCATCGCTCGTGACGTGCAGGATATGGAGCCCATGACCGATCTCGCCACGGTTTATCCGGGTCTGGGTGTTTTCACCGCCAATGCCTGCTGTCGCTTCGAGCAGCATCAGGACAGCTACCGGTCGGGCTGGTCAACGCGCGCGCACGGTTATCTGTCGGAGCCCCTCTACGGCTGCGCGCTGGCCCGCTTCGCCGGGGATCGCGGCGAAGCCGACCCGCCCTGGGCCGGTTATCTCGGCACGAATCTCCGCGCCTATTTCCACCAGGCCGCCGTCTGGCTGCGCTCTGGCGAACAGCCCATCGATTGAGGCGCGCAACCTCCCCCACCGGAAAGTTCGCTCGGGTTCCCCGCGGGCGGAGCGCGGCCGCGCCCTGCGGAAGATAACCCGCCCTCTCTTCGCCTACATCGAACCTTGCAGGGCTGTGCGGGGGAGCCCGCGCCTTGTTCTTCAATAAACCAAGAAAAGTGATGCCTCAGGCCCAGGAAAAAATCGCCATCGATCGCCTCGAGGTGGCCAGCTATACCGTCCCGACCGATGCACCCGAGTCCGACGGCACCCTCGAGTGGGACCACACCACCGTCGCCATCGTGACCATCCACGCCGGCGGACGCCAGGGGATCGGGTACACCTACGCCGACAGCGCCACCGTCGCGCTGATGCAGCACGTGCTGCGCAGCGTAGTGCAGGGCATGGACGCGCTCTCGCCCGCGGCCGTCTATATGGCCATGTGGCAGCGCATCCGCAATCTCGGCCGTCCCGGCGTCTGCTCCATGGCCATCTCCGCCGCTGACTGCGCCCTCTGGGATCTCAAGGCTCGCATCCTCGGGGTCCCGCTCGTCACGCTGCTCGGCCAGGTGCGCGACGCCGTGCCCGTTTACGGCAGCGGCGGATTCACCTCCTGTAATGATCGCGAGCTCGCCAGACAGCTCGGCGGCTGGGCGAAGGAAGGCCTGCCCGCCGTCAAATTAAAAATCGGCCGCGACCCGCAGCGTGACGAGGAGCGCGTCCGTATCGCCCGTGAAGCCATCGGCCCCAAAGTTCGTCTCTACGCCGACGCCAACGGCGCGTACTCGCCACGCCAGGCCCTGGAGCAGGCCGACATGCTCGCCCAGTACGACGTTCGCTGGTTCGAAGAGCCCGTCTCTTCCGACAATCTCGAGGGCATGCGCTTCGTTCGCGATCGCGCCCCCGCTCGCATGGAAATCGCTGCCGGCGAGTACTGCTATCGCATCTTCGACTTTCAGCGCATGATCTCGGCTGGCGCCGTCGACGTCCTCCAGGCCGACGTCACCCGCTGCGGCGGCTTCACCGCGTTTACGCAGGTCGCCGCGCTCACCCAGGCCAACAATCTTTCCCTTTCTTCGCACACCGCGCCTGCCCTCCACGTCCACGCCGCCTGCGCCGCCATCCCCTTCAGTGAGATGGAATACTTCCACGACCACGTCCGCATCGAGCGCATGTTCTTCGATGGCTTGCCGCAGCTCTCCGGCGGCACGCTCTGCCCGGATCTTTCCAGCCCCGGCAATGGTCTGGTGCTGCGCCGCGCCGATGCCGAAAAATTCGCCGCATAACGCTGTTCCGTAAGGAGACCCCCAGGGTCCGCCGAGCCGGCTCCCCTCACCTCGCCCGAAGAACTCACCCGCTCCTTCGCCGTGCGCCGCGGCGGAGCGTCTCCGGATGCAGCCGGTTTAGAAAGAGAACGGAAAAGGCGTATTGAGGGCGACGTGCGCCTCGATCCTGCCACCAGGGCCCTCTCGTCCATGGACGCCTCGAACTGCCGCCAGATTCCCATCGGCGTCGTCATTCCCAAATCGAAGCAGGAGGTCATCGAGACCGTCGCGCCTGCCGCCAGATCGGCTCGCCTCTGCTCTCGCGCGCCGGCGGCACCAGCCCCGCTGGCCAAACCTGCAATACCGCTGTCATCATCGACTGGTCCAGGTACCTCCACGGCAGCCTCGAAATCAATGCGCAGCAGCGCTGGGCGCGCGTTCTCCCCCGGAACCGTCTGCGACGAGCTGCGCCATGAGGCTCTCCGCGTTACCGGCAACCTGCTCAACCGGGGCCCGGACCCCTCCACGCACCATCACTGCGGCTTCGGCATGATCGGCGACAACGCCTGCGGCGCCCGCGCGCAAGTGTCCGGCAAGACGGAGCACAACGTCGAGGAGATGGAAACCCTCCTCCACGACGGCACTCGCATGACCGTTGGCTGGATGAACGAGGCCGATCCGGGGCGCGAGATCGCGCGCGGCGGCCGCACCGGCGAAATTTAAGCAGGCCTCAGAGCGATTCGCGATCGCCACGGTCAGCCGTTACTGCGCCAGCTCCTTTTTCCCCGTCACCGTGAACCGCCCCGTCAACACGCCCGGCGCATCGCCTGGCTGTCCGCCGCCCAGGCTCACCTCATATGCGCCCGGCACAATCCAGCGGTTCCCCCTGGCGTCCACCTGGCTCAGCGACCGCGGACTCACCGTCAGCCCCACGTGCGCCGTCTGCCCCGGCTCCAGATGCACGCGCTCGAAGCCCGCCAGCTCCCGAATCGGCGTCTCATACCTGCGCGGCTGTGTCAGATACAGCTCCGCCACCTCGTCGCCGGCGACGTTACCTGTGTTCTTCACATCGCCCTCCACGGTCACCGATTCGCCCGCCGCCACCTCCGCCGGCATTTTCAGCCCGCTGAACGCAAACGTCGTGTAGCTCAGTCCATAGCCGAATGGGAACAGCGGTTTCCCCGTGAAATACCGGTAGGTCCGCCCCTGCATCGAGTAGTCCGTGAACGGCGGAATCTGGCTCAGCGACTGGTAGAACGTGATCGGCAGCTTGCCGCCCGGATCGTTGTCCCCCGCCAGCGTCTCCGCAATTGCGTCGCCGCCCTCCTCGCCCGGATACCACGCCTCGAGGATCGCCTGCGCATGCTGCGCCGCCCAGTTCACCGCCAGCGCGCTGCCATTCTGCAGCACCACAATCAGCGGCTTGCCCGTCGCCGCCAGTGCCTTCAGCAGATCCTCCTCGACCGCGGGCAGCCGGATCGCGGTCCGATCGCCTTCGTTGAACCCATCGAAGTGTACCGGCATCTCTTCGCCGACAATCATCGGCGACAGCCCCACGAACGCCACCGTCACGTCAGACTCTTTTGCCGCCTCTACCGCCTGCTCGCGCAGCACCGCCGCCGGAGCCTGCCAGCTCAGGTCAATCCCCGCGCTTCCGGTTCCGTGGAAATACTCGAGGCGGATCGCGTGCGGCTTCGTGTTGTCGAAGTGCACCAGCTTCTCAAAACCGCCGCCGCGCTCGCCCGTCGTTCGGTTATCGCTCGCCACCAGCAGCTTGCCGTCCAGATAGAGCCGGAACCCCTCGTTGTTCACGCACGCGTAGCAGTAATTGATCCGCACGCCCAGTTGATAATCCCCCGCCGCCGGTGGCGTAAATGTCCCCGTCCAGCGCACCGAGTAGTTGTCCCGCTGCAAGCCCGGAACTGGAACCACTTTGTCCCAGTTGAAGTTGATGTTCCGGTCCAGGCGTGTCAGCACCGGCTGGCCGCTCAGGTCCGGCGAGGCGAAATACTCGCCCGTCAGCCCGTATCCGGTCCCGCTCTCAGGGTGTAAGGCCGTGTGCTCAATCGGCAGCGGCAGTCCCGTCACCAGCGTCGAGCCCTGCGCGTAGTGGATCTTCGCCGCTCCGAACCGCTTCTCCATCCCCGCCACCGGATACACCGGATTCGGCGGCGGCCCGTTGTAATTCCCCTGCAGCGACTGCACCAGTTCCGCCGTCGGTCCCACCACCGCGATGCTCCCGATGTCGCCCTTCAGCGGCAGGATATGATTCTCGTTCTTCAGCAGCACCATCGACTGCCGCGCCGCCTCCAGGCTTAGCGCCCGGTGCTGCGGCGAGTTCACCACGCTGAACGGAATCCGCCCATAGGCATAACTCGACGGGGGATCGAACATCCCCAGTTCAAACCGCGCCCGGAACAGCCGCCGCACGGCGCGATCGATGTCCGCTTCCGGAATCAACCCCTCCTTCACCGCCTTTACCAGCGAGGGAAACGCCGGCCCCGGCGCATACACGCATTCCAGATCGTCGCCCGCCTTCACCGCATCGGCCGCCGCTGCGGCCATCGATGTCGTGTAATGGTGGTTCGCGTAAATGTCCGCGACCGCCCCACAGTCGCTCACCACATAGCCGTCGAAATGCCAGTCGTCGCGCAGATGCTGCTCGAGCAGCATCCGGTTCGCGCAGTCCGGCACGCCATCCACCGCGTTGTACGCGCACATCACAGACTGCGCGTGCCCCTGCACCACCGCCGCACGAAACGCCGGCAGATACGTGTCCTCCAGATCGTGCGGCGTCACATTCACGTTGAACTGGTGTCGCAGCGGCTCCGGCCCGCTGTGAACCGCGTAGTGCTTCGGCGTCGAGATCACCCGGAAATGGTGCGGATCCTCGCCCTGCATTCCCGTCACAAACGCCACCGCCATCCGGCCCGTCAGGTACGGATCCTCGCCGTACGTCTCCTGCCCGCGTCCCCACCGTGGATCGCGGAAGATGTTGATATTCGGCGCCCAGAACGTCAGCCCGAAAAACTGCTCGTGCCGTCCCTGCGCAGTCGCCTGATCGTACTTGGCTCGCGCCTCGGTCGAAATCGTCACGCCCATCTGGTGCACCAGGGGCGCGTCGAACGTCGCCGCCATCCCGATCACCTGCGGGAAATTCGTCGCGTACCCCGCGAACGCCACCCCGTGCAGCCCCTCATTCCACCAGAAGTACCTGGGCACGCCCAGCCGCGGAATCGCCGGCGCGTGGTCCCGCATCTGCTCCACCTTTTCTTCGAGCGTCATCTGCGAAACCAGGTCGTTCACCCGCTCGTCGGTGGGCAGCGACGGATTCAGCCACGGCCGCGCCGCCGTCCGTACCCCCGAACCCGCGGACGGCTGTTGCGCTCCCGCGGGAACGCTCAAACACGTGCATACAGCCAGAACACCGGCGCATGCCGGCAGAACAGAACACCGAATTCGGAACATGATCGGATCAGCTCCTGTATGCGTGAACTAAATGCATGTAGCAGGCTGCCGTACCAGAATACTGGAAGCTGAATATCCCGCGATCAGAACATCTCTGCCGCGCCTCAGGAGACGGATTCCGTAACTGGAAACTCTGACAACCTTTCCACGGCCGCCGCCAATTCCCGCGACAACGAGATTGGGACTCCGCGCCGTTCTTCTACCCCCTCGAGGTTCGTGGACATGTCCATCAGGCCTGGCTGCCCACCGAAGGAGAACCTGACGTAGGGCATGCGTGGACTCAAGCCACTGCGGCGCGAACGCGACAGCAGCAGACCCGGTCCATGGTCAATCCCGGCGCGGAGTCTGCAGTCGTAAGAAGCTTTCCTGAGAGCTTTGAGGAGGCGAAGAGCTGCGTCATGCTGAGGAAATACAAGCTCGGTCTTCGTGAGCCAACACTCCACTTCATCCCAGCTTTCGAGGAAGTCGCCTTCGACCGGATTACCCCTCTCATAAAAATCCGCGAGCCTGCCGATGCTGAGCCACGGGAAATCCGCCCTCATCGCAGATGGAGCGCGATTCTCGCAGACCCACTTCAAAACCAGGACAGCCAGAGTTGGTGCATCATGGACGGGCCAGTGGAAAAGGTTCGTCTGGTCCCAGCTGAAGAACGCATTCAGGGAAGTTCCATCAACCATGACGGCGCGGGCGTCGCGACGGAACCATAACGCAGACCACTCGCGGAACTCTTTCAGTTGAGGATTGGTTCCCGCGGCAAGGGACGGAACTGCCCGCAGTGCCTCCTCCTGGATTCTGGCCAATCTGCGTTTTTCCCGGTCAATGAAGTCGAAGTCTCCATAGAGAGCCTCCGGCGCCGCGCCCTGCAGCCATGCCCGGGTAGCCGCGGCAGTCTGCGATTCGGAGTTTGATTTCCCCCAGGCGATGCGCTTGCCCGACTCCTCAAAACAGGTGAGGAACCCCGGGCTCTGAGGACTCAGTTCATTGAGGTGGAGAGAGCAGGTCGTGACGCAGGACCGCTGATTGGGGCCGGCAACAGACTTGATTCGCACCGTTCCGCCAAAGGCAGAAAGTTCATGCTCGGCGGCGTGGGCTGGTAGGGTGCGTTTCAAAACGCCCAGAAGGGACTGGCCGGCAGCCGACTCCATCTCCAGCATCGCACGGATTATAGACTGGCCGGATCTCGCCTGAGCGCGCAGACTGCCGTCGTCAGCACGGAAGCTTCGTGTAATCAGAGCGCCCGCACACGCAGCCAGGAAATCCGCCGGGGCGGGTCATCTCGGCCGCGAATTTTTCGAGACCCGCAAGGGCGCCGATTTGCAAAACCCCTGAGCCTGTGCAGCTTTCATCGATCCGGTACATCGCCAGTCCATGTTCGAATCTCACGTCGGGCCATTTTCCTGCTCCTCCGGCCAACCCCGCCTTACTGGCGTAAATCCTATATTTGGTTACATTTCGCGCCCCGACAATTCGCCTCGGCGCTTCTGTCTTCGTAAAGAACGAACATTTCCGAGGAAAAAGGAGCAAGTCCATGAGAAAGACGATCGCCGCACTCACCGTCGGTCTGCTCGCGGCTGCCACGTCCATCGCCGCCGTCGCTCAGAATAAGGTCGATAACGAGCTCAGCGAGGCCACCCAAACCATCCAGAGCCTCACCGGCCCGCAATCGACTGCCGGTATTCCCGATGACGTCCTCAAGGACGCCAAATGCGTCGCCGTGATTCCCAAAATGCTCAAGGCCGGCTTTATGGTCGGCGGTGAGCATGGAGACGGATTCGCCACCTGCCGCACCGCTGACGGCCGCTGGAGCCCGCCCGCTCCCTTCCAGCTCTCCGGCGCCAGCTTTGGCGCGCAGATTGGCGGCGAGGAAATGGGCTACATCATGATGATCATGAACGATCAGGGCATGCAAACCCTCGACTCCGGCCACTTTAAGGTAGGCGCGGGCGTTAACGCCGCTGCCGGCCCGGTGGGCCGCAACGCTTCCGCCTCGGGTGGCTGGAATGCTGCCATCCTCACCTATGCGCGCGCCAGGGGTGCTTATGCCGGCGCCACGCTCAACGGTGCGGAGCTGAATGAGAACCACGACGCGACCAAGGACCTCTACGGCCGTCCGGTCAGCTTCACGCGGATTCTCGACGGCAAGGTCGCGATGCCCAGCGACTCCGCCGCTCATCAGTTCGTCGGCACGGTTCACCACGCCGTGGAGCGAGCCGCGGACCAGTAAGGGATCTTCTCCCGGCATAAAAGCGGGGCGGGGCCTCATGCCTCGCCCTCCTCAGCAGAGAGGCCGCGTCAAACAGCGCGGCCTCCCTTTTTCGCGAGTTCTGTTTTTTGGTACGTGATGCTCATGTTATCGACACAGGTCTTCATCGGGTCGCCCTGGGCGTCGCTGTCCGCCTGGTAATTCGCCGCCAGCCGCCACCAGCCCGCGGGCGCCGCAGTCGGCGGATATTCCCTGTTCAGCGTATCGGTCGTCCCGTTCAGCGTGATGGATTGGCAGAGCGTGTCGTTGTTCGTTTGTCGCTGGAACTTGAGCATCACGTGATTGAACCCGTTGAGAAATTGCCACGGAGCCCCCGGCGAGACCCATTGCCCCGTGGCGTTATTCCAGATGTCCCGGTCGCCGTCCGCCCAATGAGCGCATTGGGTCCCGAATGTCATTCCTGTGATGCCTTCCATCCACAACGATATGTCGGACTCCCGCGCGCTGGTGGTGGAGGCGTCGGTCACGTAGAAATCGGCGTCAGACGTGAAGTTGTGCAGGGTCGGCAGCAGTCAATGGCCGGCGTCCGGGATCTGCGGCGAATTCGCCCCGGTCAGCTTCGCCGAAACAGCACGTCCGCGGCCGGCATCCTCGGGTTCAGCTCGAACTCCGTCGCGTCGCTGCTCTCTGACGGGTTCGAAATCCCGCAGGTCTCCTTTCAGGTGGACTCCGGACCGGGCGCAGCGCAATCAGAGAAGGTGGGGCCGATCTGGCCGAAGCTCTGCCAGTTCCCCGAAGCCGTCTGCAGCCTGGCAATCGTCGTTCCCGACGACTGGGCAGAGCCGCCGCTGCTGCCCCGAGCCGCTTGTGCCGGACCCGCTGTTCCCTGCACCGCTGCTGCCCGAACCGCCTCTGGCTGTCGAGTGGGACTGGCCCGTAACGCTGCCGTTGCCGCCGCAGCCGAAGACGAACAACATCATGGTTAGAAAGAAGGCCGCGCCCGGCCCCCAGGTGCGGGGGGCAGCCAACCGGTTGTGCTGAGCGAACGTGGGATCGTGATCGACGGGTAATGTGAGCGATTCAGGGGGAACTCAGAACCTGTCGCAGTGGACTTCAACTGCTCAGGCTCGGGTGGCGCGCGTCGATCCAGCGCGGCCGGGGCCACCTTGCCTGGCGCCCGCGGCCCGCGCTGCGGGGATCTCCTCCCCCAGTCTCCAGGCCGGTTCGCTTCAGGGCGTTCCTTTGCAGCAGATGTTATCCAGATAGTACATCTTTTCCGGAATCAGGCAACCATTTCGCCGCATCCGGCGAAAAATAGGATCCCCCGGCTATTTACTTTCCGGATTACGGCCGTAACCCCAAATAAATCAGCGCGCATTTTCCGGCTTTTCGGGATTGCCGGACTTTCGTATTCTGGAGAGGATGGGTGTACGCTGCCCTGGATTCCACTCAGGAGCGATTGGTATGGCGGAGAAAGTGACGAAGGCGAAGGCCCCTGCGGCGCGCAAAACGGCGGCGAAGAACAACAACGGGGCGGCCAAGCCGCGCAGCGTCTCGCATGACGAGATTCGGCAGCTCGCCCACCGGTACTGGGCCGAGCGCGGCCAGCCCCACGGCGAGGCCGAAATCGACTGGTTCCGGGCCGAACAGGAGTTGCGCGGCAAAGCCTCGTAATCTCCAGCCTCTCGAGCTCGAGCCTGGCAGGAGCGGGCGCGCGTCCCGGTGCGCTCGCCTTCAGCCATTTTGTGCCGTGATCCACCCGAGTCCGGGGAGAGCTGTGTGCTCGCCACCTACGTTCGCGCGTGCTCGCCGACTTTTTCGAAGTACATCTCGATCTCTTCAAGCGTCCTTCCCCTGGTCTCGGGCAGGAAGAACGACGCCGTGATGAAGTAGACCACCGTGCAGCCCGCCCAGGCGAAGAACATCGCGTAGTACCCGAAGAACCCCACCACCGGCAGGAACACCGCCGCGATCAGCGTCGACGCCCCCTGGTTCAGCAGCATCGCGACGCCCATCCCTGACGACCGGATCCGGGTCGGCATCAGCTCCGAGAGCATCAGCCACACCACCACGCCCGGCCCCACCGCGTAGAACAAAATGAACAGCCCGAGGCACCCCGCCACGATCCACCCCGCTTCCGTGGTCGGCACCGGCCCGTATACCGCCCGCCGGATCGTCAGTGTCGCACCCACCTCGTCCGCGGCCGGCGCAATCGTCAGCACCGGTACAGGATTGTCGCTCAGCGCCGTCTCCACCTGTGTGCCGTGCCCGTAGGAATACGTCACCGTCAGCGCCATAGCGCGCCCGGCCGGTCCCGCCGGCAGCGTATGCAGCGGCAGCACGATCCGGTTGCCGTTCCGTGCCGCGTCCACCTGGCTGCGCACGTCGCGGCGTCCCTGCTCGATATGCAGGAAGAAGAATCCGCACGCCAGCAGCGCCAGCACCACCCCGCCCGTCCCCAGCCGCAACAGGAATCGCCGTCCCTTGCGGTCCACCAGCATCACCGCCGCCACCGTCGCCAGGCAGTTGATCAGCTTGACCGTCACGTCGCCCTGTGTCGCCAGCCGCGCGCTCATCCCCGCCTGCCGCAGGATCAGCACCAGAAACTGCAGAATGGAGTTGATCCCGGTCGTCTGCGTGCACACCAGCACCACACACGCCAGTACAAATGGCAAAACATACTTCCGCTGCAGCAGCGAGCCGGCGCCGACCGCCCTGGCCCGATTTTCCTGGTCCAGCGCCTGCATCTCTTCCAGCACCCGCTCCGCCTGCTCCGCGGAAACTGTCCGCCGCAGCGCCGTCCGTGCCGCGTCCACCCTGCCCTTCCGCAGCAGCCAGCGCGGCGTCTCGCTCAGCGCAAACGTGCCCGCAAAAAACAGAATCCCCGGATAGATCACCACCAGGAACATGCTGCGCCACGCGTGGTTCTGTGCCGCCAGGATCAGTGCCGCGTTCCCCGCCGCCGCGGTAATCGCCGTCTCCGCCTGCCGCGTGTAGTGCCAGCCCACAAACGCCGCCGCCAATATCCCAAAGGTCAGCATGAACTGGAAGATTGCCGTGCCGCGTCCGCGGTTCTCCGCCCCCAGCGACTCCGCCAGATACAGCGGCGCCACCACCCCAATCACGCCGCCGCTCATTCCCTGCAGCAGCCGCCCCGTGAACAGCGCTCCAAAACCGTGCGACAGCACAATGACCACGATGCTGGCGACAAACATCGCGCCGCTGGCCAGCATCATCCGCCTGCGCCCCACCCAGTCAGCGAGAATTCCCGCCACCAGCGACGACACCATGCCACCGCCCAGCACCGCCGCCACCACCAGCGACGTTTGCGCCAGGCTCAGCTCGATCGTGTGATTCAGATACAGCAGCGCTGCCGCGATAATCCCGACGTCGACCCCGTACAGCAGGCCCCCGAGACCAGCGATGAACAAAAGGAAACGGCTGTATCCTGTGGGTCCGGTCTTCGTCATCACAAAGGTTTCACCTCGTCCGGCGCTGGCTTTACCGGAATCGCCGCACCCGCAGCGTGTGCCGCCCGGACCGGTAGAATCCCATCGCGTACACCGTCGCGCGGCTCTTCGTCGAGAAGATCAGTTGCCGGATGCGCAGCAGCGGGCTCCCCCGCGGGATCTGCAGCAGATCCGCAATGCGCAGGTCCGCGTCCGTGGCGTCGATCTCTTCGTCCGAGTACGCCAGTTCCACCTCGCACTCCCGCTCCAGCAGCCCAAACAGCGAAACCCGGTCCAGCGGCGCGTCCAGCAGGCTCGGAAACTCGTCGGCGGACCAGTAGCAGGTTTCCAGCGCCACCGGCTCGTCCCCGGCCAGCCGAACCCGCTCCAGCCGGCCCAGCCGGCTCGTCGGCGCCAGTCCCAGCCGCGCCGCAATCTCATGCTCCCGCGTCACCACCCCGCACGTGATGATCCGCGAATGGGCCGTCAGCCCCAGGCTCGCCATCTGTTCCGAGTAGCCCAGCAGCTTGTTGAAGTGTACCCGCGGCGGCGCCACGAAGGTCCCCGCGCCGTGCCGCCGCTCCACCAGGCCGTCCCGCGCCATCTCGCTCAGCGCATGGCGCGCCGTCATCAGGCTCACCTTGTGCAGCCTGGCCAGCTCCCGCTCCGAGGGCACAGGATTGCCCGGCTTCAGTTGTCCGGCATCGATCCGCCGCCGGATGGCGTTCTGGATCTGCTTGTATGCGGGCTCTTCGCTGCGGCTCTGCATCGTCCCTTTCACTGCGGCTGCTGCAAGCGGTCTCATTGCTTCTGACCCCTTTCCCTCGCGCGGGACCACCCGCCGCCGAAGCCAGGCCGCCTCCGGCAGATTCCGGGAAATCGCGCACTTCCCCCCAGTCTCCCCGAATACCATAGCAGAGCATCTGCTATAGGGCGGCTCTCCGGAGCGACCCGATTGCTATATAGCGGAAACCATAGCATCGATCCCCCGGCAATGTAAACTGCCGCCGCTCGGACGCGCGCCGAAGCCGCGCCTGCCGCCTGTCGCAACCAGGCCGAACCCCGCGTCCGTTCTGATTTCACCACGCCGCGCCCGCATGGCCGCTTTTCCAAACGCTGCCTCGGCCTTCCTGGGACCGAAAAATCCACAGGCCGGCTTTCTTTGGGCTTGACATGCTTTCACATTGCTATATAGCATTAGAAATCCGCTATATAGCTGTATCACAAACAACACCATTTCCCTTGATGAACTGAAGGAGGCCTCAGTGAATCGCATCAGCTGGAAAAAAATCATCGCTCCTGCCAGCGCTTGTCTGCTGGCCGCGCTGCTCCTTGTCCCGGCATCGCTCCACGCTCAGCAGGCAGCCGGCTCCATCACCGGCACCGTCACCGATCAGTCCGGCGCCGCCATCCCCGGCGCCGCCGTCACCGCCCGCGACGTCAGCCAGGGAACCACCTGGACCACCAGGACCGACAGTGCTGGTGTCTACGAATTTCCCCGCGTCAGCGTCGGCCAGATTTCCCTCAGGGTTCAGGCGCCCGGTTTCGCCACGCAGCAGCGTGCCGACTTCTCGCTGGTCGTCAACCAGGTCGCGCGGATCGACTTCAGACTTGCCGTCGGCCAGGTCAACAACACCGTCATTGTTTCCGGCGCTGCCCCCCTGCTCCAGACCGATTCCTCGATCGACAGCACGGTCCTCAACTCTCAGGCCGCTACATCCCTGCCCCTGGCCAGCCGCGACATCAATCAGCTCACCCTCCTGGTGCCCGGCGTGGTCAGTACCAATATCTACGCCTTCGAGGCACCGCAAAATACCTTCGGCACCGGCCGCCCCTTCGTGAACGGCGCCCGCGAGCAGGACGACAACTTCTCTCTCGATGGCATGGACATGAACCAGCCTGACAACGCTGAGGTCGCGTATGTGCCGAGTCCGGACGCGATTCAGAACATGGAGATCATTACCAGCAACGCTCCTGCGGACTTCGGCAATTACCTTGGCGGCATCATCGTGGAAACTCTCAAATCCGGCACCAGCCAGTTTCACGGCGACATCTTTGAGTTCCTGCGCAACACGGACCTCGACGCCAACAGCTGGCAGAATAAGGCCCAGCAGTTTGCCTCCGTCGACCCTGCCCTCATTCCCCGCACTCCGCTCCAGTGGAATGAATTCGGCGCCACTCTGGGCGGTCCTATCCTCCGCAACAAGCTCTTCTTCTTCGCCGATTACCAGGGATCCCGCTACAACACCCCGGCAACGTCGACTCCATTTAGTGCCATTCCCGCAGCCTTTCGTACCGGCGACTTCTCATCGCTCTGCCCGCAGGGATTCACCAGCGGAATCTGCAACAACAAGGCAAATCAGCTCTACGATCCCGCTTCCAGCAGCATCCCGGCCGACCGCACTCCATTCCTGAACAACCAGGTGCCGATTCGCAGCAGCGTCGCACAGAAACTCATCAGTTCCTCACTTTTCCCCCCAGCCACCGCCGGGAACTACCTCAGCCACAACTATGTCAACTCCGATCAGGGCGATCTCAAGATCGACTGGCAGCCCACGCAGAACGATCACATCATGGGCCGGTACTCCCAGCAATATGTGATCAATAACACCGTCAACAGCCTCGTTCTCATCCCATCCCTCACCAGGGAATATCCGCTCAAGAACTTCGTCTTCGATTACGCCCGGACCATCTCGCCCACCCTCGTCAACGAAGTCCGCGTCGGTGCGCAGATCTTCCCGGCGAATGACCAGGTTTACACCAACCCCACCGGACAGGATCTGCCCACCCTCTTCGGCATTCCCGGTGTGGATGACACCATTCTGCCCGACATCAACTTCAACGGCGTCTACTCGGACATCGGCAACGCAGACCTCGTGGAAATCTTCCACGACACCACCCTCGAAGGCGAGGATCTCCTCACCTGGACCCACGGCAAGCACGTGGTTACCGGCGGCTTCGAGTATTTCCACTACATCATGAACGATCTCTATCCCGGCAACCAGGGTCTCGCCGGCGGCTTCACCTTCACTGGCCAGTTCACGGGCAACTCGGCTTCCGGCACCACCGGCGGCAATCCCGTTGCGGATTTTCTCCTCGGCCTGCCTGAAGAGGTTCTGGAAGGTACACCTCTCACGATCAATCTGCGCAACAGCCTCTTCGGCGGATTCGCGCAGGACAACTGGAAGGTGAACCGCAACCTCACCCTGAACCTGGGCCTCCGCTACGAACTCACCACCGCTCGTGGCGACAAAGTCCCGATGGACAATGTCAACTTCAGTCTGATCACCGGGACACCTGAGATCGGAACCAATTACAATACCTACACCGGCATTGACAACTTCCAGCCTCGCATTGGCTTTGCCTGGCAGCCGTCCTTCGATCGCCGGTCCGTAATTCGCGGCGCCTACGACATCTCCACCTTCATGGAGGCGAACGGCCTGGGCAACGCCCCCATCGCGAATCCACCGTACCAGGTGGCCCGCGATGAAATCAACCAGGGCCTGGCCGAGCCGCTCACCACCCTGGATCAGGGGTATTCCAGCTTCCCGGCCGCCACCTGCACGCCCGCTGCCCTTATGGCCTTCTCGCCCGACTGCCTCAGCAGCGCCACCGTCCACCTCACCAATCCCAACCTGCAGCCGGCGGTGGACCAGCAGTGGAATCTCGCCATTCAGCACCAGTTGGGAACCAACGCCGTTGCTTCCCTCGGTTACGTCGGCAATAAAGTCGACCACATGACCGATATCTTCCTCTACAACCAGAAAGTGCTCGGGCCGAACGGCGCCGTCGCCCCGCCGCCGTACGCCGCGCCCCTCGTCAATGCCGGAGCCGATGTTCGCTACAACGACTCATCGGGCATCCAGCGCTACAACGCGATGGAACTCACCGTGGCCGACCGTGCCTTCCATGGGCTCGATTTGCAGGCTGCCTGGACCTGGTCGAAGTGCCTGACGAATTCGTTCGGCTACTTCGGACAATACGGGGATGAAGAGGGAATCGGCCAAAGTCAGACCAACGGCGGCGGATTCTTCTTCCAGAACGAATACAACCCCATGGCCGACTACGGCCGCTGCTTCAGCGATATCGCTCAGGATGTCAACGGGTACGCCGTCTACAACCTGCCCTTCGGCAAAGGGCAGCAGTTCGGTGGTGGTGTCAGTCCGGTCGTCAACCAGGTGATCGGCGGATGGCAGGTTGCCCCCGACTTTACCTTCCACTCCGGCTTTGCCCTTAACCTCGCTGCTCCCGACGAGTCCGGCACAGGCTCCTTTCAGCCCCGTCCCGATTGCGTGGCTGGCGCGCCCAACAACGGAAGCGGCCAGTTTGAATCCTTTGGCAGCAGCGTCGGCATTCAATATCTCAACCCCGGCGCTGTCTCTCTGCCTGCCACCGGCACCTTCGGCAACTGCCAGGTCGGCGCGATGCGCGGTCCTGGCCTGAAGACGGCGGACGTGAACCTGACCAAAACTTTCCCCATCCGGGAAAGACTCAATCTTCAGTTCATGGCACAGTTCCTCAATGTCACCAACACTCCGATCTTCGGCGTCACGTCGTATAGCTGCGGACCGGAGTGCAACGGACAGATTCAAACCGGTGCGACTGGAGGCAATACCGGCGCCGGTACATTTGGAGTCGCTGAATCGCAGGACCCCGGTCGACAGGTACAGTTTTCGCTGAAAGTCAATTATTGACGAGCTGTTGACCCAACCCTGCATCCTCCTGCGCTGCCTCCCCTCCTGAGGCAGCGCCGCTTCTCTTTTGCGCCGTCGGCCCGCAATCCCCGTCACCGCACCAACGGGGACGCTGGCTCTTCCTGTCTCCCGGCAGAATAGAATGGGACTCGCGGCCCACTCAGGGCATCGCCGGCTCCCAGGCCATTCTTTCTGCGAGGTTTTTATGGCGTCGATTCAGGAATATCGCTGCGAGGTCTGCGGCACCGTCACCAGCAATCCGGTTCACTGGTTTGTCATTCAGTGTGGCGAGTCGCAGCTCACGGTATTCCGCTGGGACCCCGCCGTCGCCAACGCCGATGAAGCCCGCCATTTTTGCGGCGAAGCCGACGCTCAGGCCTACATCAGCCGCTGGTTCGACTCCATCTGTTCGCCGTCCAAACCCGACTTCTCCACCATGCCCACGCCGCGCACTTCCGCTTAGCCTCGAGTTTGTTCCGGAGTTCGATCTGCCGCGTCTGAAATTCTCCACGTTGGACGCCGCCGCCCCTGGCGACGCGCACGGCGATTCCTCACGGCGCCGGTTCCACGCATCGGGTCGCAGGCAAGCTCAATATCGGGAGCGGGTACAGCACAACGGAGCCTGGGATGGTGGATCGAGGCTACGGTGTGTCTCTGACGCAGCGGAAGCCAATGGTTCCGGAGCGGTCATAGCTGGGCGCCATCAGCAGAAGTTTGCCGTGGGTATCGTTCGCGCAGGCCTGGGGAAAATACCAGATGGAGCCTTGCGGCTGGTAATAGCTGCCGCCGCGGAGGATCGCAGCGCGCGTGTGGTCGTCGACGAATTCGTCGGTCCATTGCCAGACGTTGCCAACCAGATCCATCACCCCGTACGGGCTGGCGCCGGAGGGGTGGGCATTCACGTCATCGGGCGCGCGGAGGGATCGTCCCTGGTCGGGGATGGGCACTGCGGTGGGATTCCACCGATTGCCCCATGGATAGAGACGGCCGTCTGTCCCCTGAGCCGCAACCTGCCACTCCCATTCGTGAGGCAGACGCTTGCCGGCCCATGCAGCGTAAGCGCGGGCATCCTCGAGCGAAACCCATGTCACGGGCTTGTCGGCCCATCCCGCAGGAAAGGAGCCGTTCTTCCAGTCCCTGAGGAAATTCGCCGGGTCGCGCGGCGCGTAGTGGGCTGCGTCGAGGAACATTTTGAACTCGGCGTTGGTGACCGGATACTTGTCGATGTAGAACGGCTTCACGTTCATCCGTCGCTCGTGGAAGCGGCGCGGCGAATCCTCCCAGGGATACTGCACGTCGACGCCGGCGTCATCGCCGCCCTCGATCTCAATGCCGCGGACGCGGAAAAGATAGCTGCCGCCGGGGACGAGCACCATGCCGGGCGGGGTTCTTCGGGCGGGCGCGGTTGGAGCGATCTCGACCATGCGCTGCTGCGGGACCTTCCATTGACGGGAGTAGCTCGCGAGCGGCGTTGTGGTGAGCTCAGCCATCGTCGTCATCAGGCGCTGGAGTGCGGGCGTGAGCGACGGCGCGGCGAGAACGAGGCCGTACCCGTGAGATTCCATGGCGAACGACAGGACGGCCTGCCCGCGGTCGATCTCGGGCGTTAATTCCTTGCCGTGATAGAGGTCGTAATAGTGAGTGCCAGGAGTGGCGGGCACGGTCAGCTGCCTTCCGTCGAGATCGTATTCATTGCGGTTGACGAGAGTCCAGACGGTCTGATCGCCGAGAGGCCAGCGGCTGGCAAAGACGCCATAGCGGTGCGTGGGGTAGTAAGGCTCCCACCCTGGGCTGACGAGGAATGGTGCGACCGCGCGCTCCATCGTGGCAACGCGGCGAGTCGCTTCGGCATCGCGGGGAGTGATCCCGTTCCAGATACCCCAGATATTCTCCCAGCTCTCCCAGCCTTCGCCATTGAAAAAGGCGAACTGGAGGTCATCGGTTTTGTCGCGATTCCAGCGATCGGAGATGTTCACCTCATGGCGAGTCTCCAGCCAGCGAAAGCGGTCGACGGTGGGCGCGAACCGGAAGTCGTACTGACCCCAGGTGAGAACGTTCCAGGCGAGCGCTTCGTCCGAGGGGCTGTCTTCGGGCTCGAAGGCGAGCGGGTGACCGAGCTTTTCCGCGGCGAGGGAAAAGACGAGCGGCACGCCATCCTGGGTGTCGCCGTTCACGCCATCCGCATCGATGGATTTCATGAGCGCGGCGATGGCCTCAGGCCATGGCTGGCCAGGATCGCGGGTGCCCTGATCCCACATCATCATGGGAAAGAGCACGCGCACGCCGCGGCGGTGGAAATCTTCCACCATCCGGCGCACGCCGGCGACGCCGCCGGGCATCGAGCGCACCATGTCCAGCTGGTTGCGGTCGTCGATGCCCATGTTCGGGTAGGTGGACCAGATCAGCACAGCGTCGATGCCTCCGTAGCGCTTCTCCAGATCGTCGAGGTAGCGGTCAACCGTATATTGGCCCCTCACCGGATCGTAGAAGTAGCGATCCTGGACCATCATCTGCGGCTGGATGAAGCTGGAGTGCGCCCACGCAAGCGCGGGCAGCGAGTAGCGCCAGGGATCGAAACCGACGCGGATGCGCCGCTCGCTGCGCCACGCATTCACCGTTTTCAGCCACTCCTGGTGCTCGCCCCCGGTGCAGGGATAACCGATGCCGTCGCCGGGCATACGGAACGTGAGGCAGTCAGGCGGTGGAATCTGCTGATCGCGCGGGACGTAACGGTCGTCCTGGCTGGATGCGGCGCTGATCAGCAGGAGGCCGCAGGCGATCAGCGAGGCAGCTGCTGCGATGCGCAGAGGCTTCCGACCCATTGGTTACTCACTTCCAAAAGGCAGCGGCGCCGGCTGGCCCGCCATCCGCCACGACCACATCAGGAACGAGGCAGCCGTGAGATCGATGGCCGGCTCTGTCGTTGTGTAGGACTGCATGTTGTCTTTGTAATAGGCGTACACCGAGGGATCGTAGGCTCCGTCGTTGCCATTGAATTTGCGAAATGGATTGGAACCATTGGCGGGGCAGAGAATCATGCCGTCAACCACGCCGGAGCTGGTGCTGTCGGCCGGGCCTTCTGAGGATGCGCCCCAGAGGATGGGCGTGCCTCCGGATGTCCCGTCGAGTGCGCCGGCCAGATTCGCCACCTGGTGCTGAATGCAGTTGGGGAAAGTGGTGCCGTCGCCGACGATGAACGAGGATCCCCATGAGTTCGCGCCCAGGATATTGCCCAGCCAGCGCTGTGCAAAGACGTTGTAGCTCTGATCGCCGGTGATCCAGTACGCTTCGCTGGCCATCACGGAGAGGCCGGCGCCATGGGAGGTGACGTCGCCATTGTCCCACTGTTCACCGAATCCCCACGGATCCAGCGCGGCTTGCTGAATGGCCACGCCGACCTGGGCGAGGAACTGTTTGCGGATGCCGGCAGCGGTGTAGGCAAGACCGCCAGGGTCGCCGGCTGCGCGCAGGGCACGGTAAAGCTCGAAGTGGGCAAGGCCACTGACGTCGAGCAGATTGAGGGTGTCTTCGTCACCCGGGAGGTAGACGTCGTTGACGTAGTTTCTCGCGAACTGTGCCGCATCGGTCAGGTACTTCACCGGGTCCGTGACCGCAAGACCGGCGGGGAGATCGCCATACTGCTGCGCCTCGGCGACTGCGAAATAGAGCTCGGTTGCGCCAAGCTCCATGTCGTCGTCCCAAACCGTTTCATCATTGGGCGGGACCGTTGTGAGCAGGCAGGTGGGACACTGCGAGGTATAGGAGAATCCTGCGGGATCCGGGTACGAGAGGTTGGCGAGAGCGTAGATTTCCTCACCCTCCCTGAGGCACTTGTCTGCCAGAGCCGGATTCGTCGTGTGGTTCAGCTGATAGCACAGAGCGAAGTCGGCCGAGAGGCGTCCGGCGAGGTTTGGGCTGATCTTCGAGCCCTGCGGCAGCGCGGCAAAAACGGCTCGATTGCAGATGTAAAAGGTGGTCAGCGGATCGCATGGCTCGGGATCGCCCGACTGCCGGTAGTCGTCCGCCGCCTGCGGAAGCGTCCAAATATCGTATTCAGTGATGAGGCAATATGGACTGTTATAGGTGCCCCCGCATTCACCGGTCACCGACGCCGGGTCGCCCATGCCGTAGTAATCCCAGTCCTGGCTGTTGTCGACCTGATAGGAAAGCGTTTTGGTGCGCTCGTTCCACATCTTCATCAGCCATTGCAGGCCGAAGGCGGCTTCGCCGGTGAAGTCGGAGGAGTACGGAGCGCCGTTGCCGCTGTTGCCGGCGTACGAGACCGAGACGGGCGGTGCCGGCGGATGGATGGGGGCACCGAAGCCCATTTGGCGCGGAAAATCGCGGACGCCGATTTCCATCAGTGCCACCACATAACTTTCATCCTCGACATACTTCATGTAATCGCCCGCGTCCCACCAGCCGCCGGAAACGTCGATGTGGGGAAGACTCGCGGCAACCAGAGGTGGTGTGGGCGGCGGATTGTCCACGTAGCCGTTGTTGTCGATAGGGGGCGTGATGTACTGGACGGCGTCTGCGTCCTTCAGGTGCCCCGGCGCCGTGCGCAGCGCGTTGGGGATGAAATCGGGGCCATCGCGCTCCGTTTGATAGTAGAACAGCGTGTTGAGCAGAAAGCCCGGATAAAGAACGTCGGGGCTGTCGACGGCAAACGCAGGCGAATTCGCGCTGGCGCTGCCCGCAACGGCAATGGTGTAGATATCCCCGCCGGGAACCGAGAAGTCGATCGGATAGACGTCGTAGGTGACCGTCCTGCTGTGACTCCACGTGCCGATCAGAGCGCCAACGGATCCGGAGGCGACGACCTTGCCCGAGGAATTCCTGACCCTGAACGTAACCCCGGTCACCGGAGACTTCGTCATCAGATAGGCGCGCGCCGGCTGGCCCGATTCATAGCCTGCCTGATTGACGCGAATCCAGGCCGATTCGGCGGAGGCTGCGCCCGTGAGCAGCAGAACAGCGAGCAGCAGACGAAATGCGCGGCGGATGGAACAGGTCATGGGAGCCTCCGAGGCCGACTCAGAAGTAATATTTGAGCGCGAACTGGATGTTGCGTTCCCCCTGGGTCGAGCCGATCAGGCCGAAACCGGCGCTGCAGGCGGCTCCCGCTGAGCCGGAGCAGTACATGTTCGGCGCGTTGAAAATCGGATGATTCAGCGCGTTGACCCCTTCGGCGCGAAACTGGAGCTTCTGCCCTTCAAAGGTGGGGAAGTCGCGCTGGATGCTCAGATCAACGTCATCGAGGCCGGGGCCGCGCAGAGTGCTGATGCCGCAGGTCCCGAAGGTGCCATTCCGCGGGTTGGCATAGGTGTTGGCATTGACCCACTGAACGCCCGAAATGGTGCGCTGCTTCAGATACTCCACATTGCCAAGGCAATCGGCGCGCTCGCCGCGGCTGTTGGTGCCGGAGTAGTCGGTGGCATCGACAACCGTAAGCGGGAATCCCCCGCGGAACGTGTAGATGCCGGCGAAGGTCCAGTTATTGATGATGGCGTTGGTCGCGCGGTTGACATGCGAGGCGAGCTGGCGCCCTCGGCCGAAGGGCAGGTTGTAGACGAAATTCGTGGTGAGGTTGTTATGCAGATCGAAGTAGCAGCTACCCCACTCGACCCCGGGATCGTAGAGATTTTGCCAGTAGGCGGAAGCGTTCGAAGCCTGCCCGACGTCGCCATAGAACCCGATGCTGTTGGTGAGGCAGTGCGACCAGGCGTACGAGATCTGACCTTCGAGGCCGTTGGCGAGGCGACGCTGCAGGACTGCCTGCAGACCGTTGTAGGAAGCGTTGCCGTCGGAGTAGGTTGCGGTCACATACGAGACGGTGCTGGTGAGCGCGGGATTGCCGGCCAGATACGGACTGGGCTGTGTGGCGCCGCCGGGCAGCAGACGGAGCTGCAGGAGGCTTTCGGGAACCATGAGATGGGTGCTGTGCTGACCGAGGTAGGCCACTTCAAACGCGGTGCTTGCGTCGATCTGTCGCTGGACGGTCAGGTTCCACTGTTGAGCGACGGCAGGACGGACATTGGGCGCCCAGAGGTTCAGAATCGCGCCGGTGAATAGGTTCGAAGTGTTGATGAGCAGCGGATTGGTGATGAGCAGCTGCGCCGGATTGCACCCCGGCGTTCCACCCGAACAGAAGTTATCGAGCTGCATCTGGATGTTGAAGGGAATGTTGAGCGTCGGGCGCAAGGCGTTGCCGGTGCCCTCGAGATAATCGGACATCGTATAGGCGCCGCGGACGACCGTCCTGCCTCGGCCGTGATCGGTCGTGTAGGCGAAGCCGAGGCGCGGCTCGAAATCGGCAATGCCGTAGTAGCCGTTATACAGAGCCCGGTTGCTGTCCGGCTTCGGAGCGTATCCCGGGAACGCGATCGAGGGCAGCGAAGATCCGGCAGGGTAAAGAGGCTGGCCGGAGACGGGATTGTAGTTGAGTTGCTCACCGTGGGCTTCGGTCCACGGCGTGTGAGCCTGGTAGCGAACACCATAATTCAGGACCAGACCCTGCAGAGCCCGCCAGGTATCCTCCGCATAGACGCCGAAGATGGACGAGCGCTGTCCCCAGGCCGGCTCGCCCGTGCCTCCGGCGATGCTGGGAAAATACTGGGCGCTGGTGTTCACCATGCCCAGATAGAAATCGGAGTCAGGCGTGCCCGTGAAGTTGCCGCCGAAGTAGCGGTCGCCAAGAATACCGGCATTGCCCGCGTAGAAATCATCCATGCGCTCCCGGAGGAACTGGAATCCCATCTGCATCACGTGGTGGCCATGGGTGACGTCGAGGTTGTCGTTGGCCTGAATGATCGTGTCGGACCAGTTCTGAATGTTGCCCGCGCCGCCAATGCCGCTGGAAGGACCCAGATCGATCTCCAGCAGGCCGGGACCACCCTCATTGCCGTTGGCAATGCCGAGAGTATCGCCCAGATTGCCGATGTCCGGGGTCGCCGAGGAATTGTTGAGCAGTTGCACCCAGTTCACGCCGAAGCGCCCGTCGTTCACCACATCGGAATTGAATGTATGCGCCCAGTCGATGACGCCGCTCTGAATGTCAGCCTGGCCGTTGTTGACGCTGATGGAAAGCAGTGTGTTGACCGGGAAGTTGACCTGCAGTTCCTGCGAGTACCGGGCAAACAGGTGATTGCTGTCAGAGAGGCTCCAGTCAACGCGCACATCGCCCTGATCCACGTTGAGAGGAGTGCGGGTACTGAAAACATAGTTATTCAAAATGGTGGAATTGGTGAGAGAAGAAACCGACGGATAGTACGGCGAGGTGAAGAGATTCTGCGCCACCTTGCCGGATCCTGAGTTGTACTGCGCGGTCAGGGTCGGATCGGCGCCGCTGTTGATGTAGCTCTGCAGCTGATTGAAGGGAATGTTTGCGCCGGTATAGGGGTCGACCAGCTGCGTGCCTCCGGTGCAGTTGCCGTTGCCGTCGAACGAGCCGCCCACCGAGGGATCGGTACAGAGTTGGCCGAAATCGCCCACGCGTTCGCTGGCCGTGAAGGCGCTGAAGGCTGAATCGGCATATTGCTCGAAGCGCTGCCCCTGATAGTCGACGAAGAAGAAGAGCGTATTGCGTTTGACGGGACCCCCCAGGGTGAACCCGAACATATTCCAGCGTAAGCCGGGACGGGGCGCGACATCGCTGCCGGCTTCGACGTTCTCAAGCTTGTTGAACCAGTTATTCGCGTTCAGAAAATCGTTGCGAAAAAACTCAAATACGTCGCCGTGGAACTGGTTGGTCCCCGTCTTGGTGGTGACGTTAACGATGCCGCCCATGAAGTTGCCGAATTCCGCAGGCGCATTCTGAGTGATCATGTTGAACTCTTCAATCGCATCAGGACTGGGGGTATAGGCGACCAGATTGTCGGAAGTCTGGTTGTTATCCATGCCGTCGAGAAGATAGTTATTGTCCTGGGCGCGATTGCCGTTGACGTAAGGCTCCTCGGCTGTGTCGATGCGCTGGGACTGCTCCATATTCTCGGGGTTCGTCGTGGTGACGCCCGGCGCCAGGAGGGTCAGCTGCAGATAGTTGCGGCTGGCCAGTGGCAGAGCGACGTTCGTCGCCGCGTCAATGACCGTACTGACCTCGGTGCTCTGTTCCTGGAGGATGGGCCCGGCAGCGGTCACCGTGACGACCTGCGACACTTTGCCTACAGGCATTTTGAAGTCGATCCGGGCGGTCTGATTCAGGACCAGAGTGAAGGCGGAATGCACAACGGTTTGAAATCCCGGTGCTTCGGCCTGCAGGGTATAGCTTCCGACCGGCAGGCGTGGCAGGTAGTATTCGCCGGCAGCGTCACTTCTGGTTTCGAACTTGGTTCCGCGGCTGACGTCGGTCGCGGTGATCGCTGCGCTGGCCACCACCGCTCCGCTGGGATCGGTCACTTCTCCGCTCACGGCGGCTGTCACTTCCTGCGACTGCGCGCGACGGGCGATCACCCCGCTGACCAGAGACAGGATGACGACCAGAGCGACAGGAAAAATGCCACTGCGTCCCATGAAAAGCCCCCCGGAATCCGGAATCGCCGGGCGCCGGGGTTGTTGGCGGCGCCCGGCGATTCCGATCGTTCAGAGCTCAGTGCAGAAGCTCTGCACTGCTGCCGTGGAACGGTGGCCGCTCGCCCTGGCTACAGCGAGTTCGAGGTTTAGAGGTACAGGGAGCAGACGGCCCCGAAATTGTCCAGAATTGTAGGTTCAAACGATTGAATCGTCAATCAGCGTTTACCGAAAGCGAGGCGCGGCAGGCGAACCGCCGGCGCGGGCCGGCATCATCCGGCGTGAAGAATTCGAGGCTCGACCAGGAATGATCAGGTCGGCCAAACTCCGCCACCCGGCATGGGACCCTGCGATTGCGGCGAGCCGCCTGGACGGTTCAGGGAGCGCCGATCCCACCCTTCGCCGGCGGCATGTCAGACTCCGCGCAGATCACGCCCGCCGGCAACGCGAGCCGAAGGGAAAATCCCCAGTCCCTGCTCCCATCGTCCGTTCTGATCGCGATTTCGTTCCAGCCTTCCTTCAAATCCACGTTCGTCTCGTCCGGCGGAGGGTCTCTCAGGTCGGTTATGCCCTTCGCTACCTCTGAGTCCATCACCGCATGCTGGTTGACCCACACCGCAATGCCTGCGTTGTGCCGCACGCGCAGCTTTGCGCTTACTGCCGTGGGAGCCTCTACCCAGGTCACAGCGACGGCCGAAGCATGGTCGGTGGGATAAATCGTGTACAAATCGATCCAGGGCTTCATGGTTTGCAGATAATCGTTGCCTCGCTCATAGTCCTGGTCTCGCGTGGCCGCCTGCCACGTCTCCCATGACAGGGGCTTTCCGTTCCGGCCTGTGTACGACTGGCGCAGTGTGGCTGCCGTTACGGGCACTTTGCCAATCTCCGGAGCGTTCCCTTGCGCGAAAGGCCCGAGCAGATTCCATTCATCCAGAAGCTCGCTGCGCAAATCGATGTCACGGATCAGCACCCGCTGCGAGTTGATCGCGGTCATCGAGAGCGTTGCCGTGCCGCGCAGATGGTAAATCGGATGCTGCGTCGCTTTCATGAACGGCAGATAGGCCCAGGACAGGCGCCTGCCCTGCGGGAGCGTGAAGTGCTTGTCGCCAAGCCCCGGAACCTGAACGTCCAGCGAAGCTCGAGTTGCGTCTGACGGCGTTAACACCCGGAGCAGCAGTCCCGTGTTGTAACCGCTGATGTCGGTGGGACGGTCGTAGGGTTCGTGATATCGCGGCACATCCTCGGCCACCAATCCCTCATCGACCTTCCGCAGGCGGACGCTTGCGTTCACCCAGGCATCCGCCAGCGCGAAAGCGGCGGCTCGCGCCTGCATGTTCGTGTATTCCTGCAGCCCGGACTGAATTGTTGACTGCTCCTTTTCGGCAGACTGCAAGCCTGCCTGCACTTCCTGCGAACTCGCAGGCCCAAACTCCTGTTCCGCTCTGCTCAGCAGGGTCTGCAGGTGAAAGAGTTCAGCCTGCAGCGCGAACTTCCAGCCGGCACGGACTTCTCCCGCACCCGCGAGTGCACGCTCGACGACCGCGATCTGGTTGACGATGCGGGGAATCATCGCCCGCACGCCTTCGGATCCGAGAAACTTCACGTTGACCCGAACCTGCTTCCGAATTGGTCCCTCCGGCAAACGGACCTCTGTTGTTGCCGTGGCCGGATCGTAGGTATAACCAGGGACCGCCGCTGACGATTCCGGCACCTGGCTGCCATCTGCCGTCACGGCTGCCGGATGTGCGGTTACCGCCAGTTGCACCACAATCTGCCGCGACTCTGGCTGTCCGGCGTAACTGCCCTCCGTCGGGCCAACGGCAATGCTCACATCGTCCGTCCCCACGTTCCGATAACGCAGCGGAGTCAGCGCGTACGTTCCGTGAAGACAGGCGGGGGAGATCCCGTCGTCCTCATACATCGTGAACGCACCATCCGGCCCCGGATACACCTTCACCACCAGCGGATTCGCCGGACGGGCTGCCATACGCGGAGTCACCTTCTGCATTGGCAGAGGCACGCCGCCGCGCGCAAAGACCGGAATCTGGTCGGCTGTTGCAAGAACCGTGCGATTGCCTGGATCGTTTACACGTTCGCCGCTCAGCAGATTCCACCATGTTCCGGCCGGAAACCACATATCGGTTGCGCCCAGCCACGCCCTGCCCATGCCTCGCGTCACGATCGGCGCAACCAGCAGGTCCGGGCCGAACTCATATTCCTCAGGATGGGTGTACGCCTGCTGATCGGTGGGATAGTCGAGATACAACGGCCGCGACAGAGGCAGCGAGGTTGTCCACGTCAGATAAGCCGATGAGTAGATGTATGGGAAGAGCTGGTCCCGCAGATCGTAAGCCCGCCGCGATGCGGCTTCGGCCCGGTCGCCGTCATCCCACGGGATTCGATAATTGCCGAATTCACTCTCGCCGTGGGTTCGGAACACCGGGCTCAGCGCTCCGAATTCAACCCAGCGCGTGAAAAGCTCGGAGTTCGGAATCTTCAGCCGGAAGCCGCTGATGTCATTGGACCAGTAATCGGCGCCGACATTGCCGGCCGTGGCCGTAAATGGAACCTCAAATCGCAGGGTTCGCCACAAGGACGACGTGTCTCCGGAAAACCAGACGGGATAGCGCTGGTCCCCCCAGCCGCCCCACCGGCTGAAGGAGGCGCCGCGCCGCCCCGTTTCCGGGCGGCCAATGTTCCAGAAGTCCAGAGCATTGTCCCATCCGAGATGGATCCCGCCGTCCAGCCACCAGAAGTCCACTCCCTGCTTTTCCAGCGGATCCATCAGCAGCTTGTAGTAATTCCGCATGAACTTCTCGTTCGTGTCTTCGAACGGAATCACCTTCTGAGACGCAGGGTTGATTCCAAGCGCCCTGCACAGTTCCTCATACTGGCTGTACCAGGGGCCCACGCCGTCATTCGGATGCCAGTTGAGCGTCACATGCAGCTGGCGGTCATGCAGCCAGTGCAGCATGGCTGTGGGGTGGGGAATCAACTGCCTGTTCCAGTCCAGCGCACCCCAGTGTGGCGTGGTGTGCCAGCCCATGTCCATCACCAGTACATCCAGCGGGAATCTGTGGGCATCGTAGGCCAGCGCGAGTTGCTGAAACTGATCCTGCGTGTAGCTGAAATATCTCGAACGCCACGATCCCAGCATGAAGCGCGGCGGGAGTGGAATGCGCCCGCTGATCGCCGTCAGGTCTTTCAGAGCCGTCGGGTAGCCATCCTGACCATAGCCAAAAAAGTACCAGTCATCGATCTCGTCTGTGGGTCGGGGACGGATCCACGGATGTGGCCCATCGCTGAGCAGGAAGGTGTCGTCGCGATACAGGAACCATCCATCCCGCGATACCACACCATCGGGAAGAGGTTCCGCTCCGCTGGCTCCATCCAGGTTCTCCAGGGTCCCACCCAGATTGGCCCTCTGTGGATCGCCCGGATGCCACGTCTGCCAACTGCCGTCCTCGTTTCGGAATGCGATGGACAAACTGGTCGCGTCAAAACCGTGGGTCCCGCCGGCCCAGCTCATCTTCATGCGCGAGGTCGTGATGCTAAGTCTTCCGGCCGCGCGGTTCACCGTGAACTGCGGTGGCATCAGATCCCGCTCCCAGGCGAAATAGGATCTGCGGTCGATAAATTTCCCGTCGCTCGAGTACTCCAGCCGAATCAGCGTAGGCGTGATCACCGTGAACCGCGCATTGCCGTCGACGACGGTACTGCTCCGGCCTGACGGCTGAGCCACGGCCGAAACCAGCCCGGCAACCAGGAGTCCGGCAATGAGGAGCACCCTGGTCACTGCACTTTGCCAGGGGAACGACAGAAGACTTCCGGAACGGTGATCGGATAGCTTTTCCACGGCCCTTTGCCCTTCAGGAGATGCGCGGCGCACACAGCCATCACGATAGCAGGATCGACAAGTTCGCTTCTCCCGCAGGATTTTGGACAGTCGATTCCGGCGGCTTCCGGCCTGCCCGCCGCTTCCACGCAGATGACGGCGCCGTACAGGACTGTTGGCCGGGCAGCGACCATCATCACGCGAAGCGGGTTGACAGCGCCCGCTTTCCGGCATCGGTCCTCCCTTGACATCGCCAATTGCGGCTGCTAGATTTTCACGCATTCAAACGTTTCAATTCGGGTTAATGCGGCCTCTTCACACATCGCGGCGCCACATGCCTGCTTGAGACGCACGTCTCCGGTGACCTCATGAAGACTTCCGGCTGCCCGCTGCTGCTCAGGATCTTTGCTGTTCCTGCCATCCTTCTGTCGCCATGTGTGGCGCTGATGGCGCAGACGGTCCGCATCGATGCAGCGGCTCCGGTCAACGCCATTGATCCCCGCACATCCGTTGGAGCCGGAGTGGATCAGATTCCGGTCGCCGCAATTGAGCATGATCTGACCCCTCAGGCGCTGCAACCGGTGCTCGAGGCCGGCTGGCAGCCCATTACCTATCGGCAGAACACCGACCTCTCAGTTACGGCATGGCACTGGAATCCCGCAGGCACATGGAGTGGTCCCGGCAATCAGGGCTATTTCACAGGCTCAGCAGACTCCACAGGATTCATCCGTCTGTCGTACGGCTACGCGCTTTCCCATCGTGGAGTCACCGCCAACGATGGCACCGGGCCAGCTGGCTATTCCCGCATCACGGACGGAGATCCAAAGACCTACTGGAAGAGCGATCCCTATCTGACAAGCCGTTTCACCCATGAATCCGACGCTCTGCATCCTCAGTGGGTCATCATTGATCTCTCCAGATATCAGTTCATCGACACCATCAGGATCGACTGGGCGCAGCCGTACGCTACCAGCTATGCAGTGCAGTACTGGTCGCAGCCGGGTCTCACTCCTGACCCTCTGCATTTTCCCCTGCTGGGCGTGTGGACGGCCTTTCCTCAGGGGGTCATCACGCATGGAGAGAAGGGCATTGCCACGCTGCGGCTCTCACAGCTGCCGGTCAGTACCCGATTTGTCCGGATTCTGATGACGCAGTCGTCCAACACCTGCGATACCCATGGCTCCGGCGATCCGCGGAACTGTGTTGGTTACGCGATCAACGAGGTCTACCTCGGGACGACGTCGAAGGATGGGGTCTTTCATGATCTCGTCCAGCACACGCCGGACCCGGACCAGACGGCTACTTATTGCTCCTCGATCGATCCCTGGCACACAGCCGCCAGTCACGTCAGCAAAAGTGAGGCACAGGTCGGCTTCGATCTCTTCTATCGCAGTGGAGTTACACGCGGCCTGCCGGCAATGATCCCGATTGCGATGCTGTATAACACGCCGGAAAATGCGGCTGCGGAAATCCAGTACATCGAACATCATCAGTACCCGATTTCGTATGTCGAAATGGGTGAGGAAGCCGACGGTCAGTTCATTTCACCGGAGGATTACGGTGCGCTTTACCTGCAGTTTGCGGCGGCTTTGCATCGGGTTGACCCCAAACTGAGGCTCGGCGGTCCTTCCTTTCAGGGAGTCAATCAGGATATTGAGTACTGGCCAGATGCCGAAGGACGCACTTCATGGCTCGGTCGCTTCCTGCTCTACCTGAAAGAGCACCACGCGATGGCCGAGCTTAGCTTTTTTTCCTTTGAGCATTATCCATTCGTTCCCTGCCAGATTTCCTGGGCCAATCTGTATGAAGAGCCCATGCTGATTCAGCACATCATCGATGTCTGGCACGGCGACGGGCTGCCGCCGGATATTCCTTACTTCATTACGGAATCGAATCTGTCTTCTTCGCCGGGGGAGCCATACCAGAGTGTATTCGGTGGATTGTGGCTGGCCGACTACATCGGATCCTTCCTCACCGATGGCGGCAGGGGTGTCTATTATTTTCACGATCTGCCCCTGCAGCTGGAGATAGGGTGCAACAACTCTGTGGGGACTTTCGGAATGTTCACTCTTAATCCGGACTATTCCGTCAGGCAGCCACTGTCGCAATTTTTCGCGAGTGAACTGATCAACCATGCCTGGCTCGCCCCCGAGGGCGACAATCAGATCTTCCGCGCGAGTTCAGACGTTCAGGATGGTGCGGGCAATACGCTGGTGACTGCCTATGTCGCACGGCATCCGGATGGCACCTGGTCCGTCATGATGGTCAACAAGGACCAGAACAACGATCATCGAGTCCGGATCGAGTTTGTCGGGAAAGATGGCGATCTGGGCAATTTCAGCGGGCCGGTTGCTGAATCCGCATTTGGTCGCGCGCAATACCATTGGCATCCGCTGCTCCGCAATTTTAATGCGCACCTGCCAATCGTAATGAGCAATGCTCCCGATCTCTATTACGGGGAAGGGATGGCCGATCCCGATGGACCGATTGTGCACCGTGAGTTGCAGTCCGCCGACTCGGTTATGCTGCCTGCGGCATCCGTCGTCGTATTACAGGGACATCTGGGACCGCGGAACAGACAGAACCAGCGCTAGCCTGGTATGCGCATCTGAACGCCGCCGGACGCACGGGCTCAGGACACGGAACCCGGATCGGTAAACGATCTGCGCCGCAACCAGCTCACCGAAGCCGCGGCCTGTGCGGCGCAGCATCACCTCCGGTATCCGGGTGAGACTCCGGTTTCCGGCTGCTGCTCTCACCGGATGTCCGGCCTTGTTGCCGCCTGGGAATCGCGGCTCGGCGTCCATCCTCAGCCGCTCTTAGATGTCCAGGTTCTTCACGTCCAGCGCGTTGTCTTCGATGAACTTCCGCCGCGCGTCCACGTCCTCGCCCATCAGCGTCGTGAAGATCGTCTCCGTCTCGGCGATGTCCTCCAGCTTCACGCTCAGCAGCGTCCGCCGCTCCGGATCCATCGTCGTCTCCCACAACTGCGCCGCCGTCATCTCGCCCAGGCCCTTATACCGCTGCACCTGGTAGTCACGCCGCCCCTGCTCGATCACGTACTCGAACAGCTCCCGCGGCGTCTGCTTCTCCACCGGCTCCTGCGGACTCTTCGCGCCGCGCCGGGTCCCTGGCGCCACCGCCTTGCCCACCTGCGGATCGCCCGCCGGAGCAGCAGCCTCCGCCTCGGCTTCCTCTTCCGCTTCAGCGGCCGGGGCGCCCTTGCTCGCCGACTCCACCACAAACGGCGGCTCCAGCATTTCCTTAATCTGCCCGTGCTTCGCCATCATCTGCCGGTACTCCGGCGCCGACGCCAGCAGCCAGTCGATCCGGCGCTCCGCTCCCTGGGCGTCCGTAAAGCTCAGCGACCACGTCCCGTGCTCCTCGTCGCACGCCGGCTTCGTCAGCCCCTTGAACTGATACTTCTTCGCAATCTTCTCCAGCGCCCTGTGCAGCGCCTGCAGCTTGCTCTCGTTTTCGAAGTCCGCGCGCCTGGTCAGCTCCGCCTTCGCCAGCAGATTCGTCACTTCCTCGTTGCGCAGCCGCTTGTTCACCTTGTCAAAGAACCCGAGATACTCGTTCAGCTGCCCCATGAACTTCGTCAGCGCCGCGCCTTCCAGCCTGGCCGCGCCCTCGCCGTAGCGGACTACAATCCCTTCCGCCGCGTGCTTCACCATCACCCGCACAAAGTCCCGCTCATCCTTGATGTATTCCTCGCGCCTGCCCTTCTTGATCTTGAACAGCGGCGGCTGCGCGATATAGACATGGCTGCGCTTGATCAGCTCATTCATGTGCCGGAAGAAAAAGGTCAGCAGCAGCGTCCGGATGTGCGATCCGTCCACGTCCGCATCCGTCATCAGGATGATCTTTCCGTAGCGCAGCTTCGCAGCGTCGAAGTCCTCTTTGCCGATGCCCGTGCCCAGCGCGGTAATCATGGCGCGGATTTCCTCGTGCCCCAGCATCTTGTCGTAGCGCGCCTTCTCCACGTTCAGGATCTTGCCCTTCAGCGGCAGAATCGCCTGGAATTTCCGGTCCCGCCCCTGCTTCGCGGTTCCGCCCGCGCTCTCGCCCTCCACCAGATACAGCTCGCAGTTGTCCGGATTCCGCTCCGAGCAGTCCGCCAGCTTGCCGGGCAGTCCGCCGCCGTCCAGCGCGCCCTTGCGCCGCGTCAGGTCCCGAGCCTTGCGTGCCGCCTCGCGCGCCCGCGCCGCTTCAATCGCCTTGTTGATGATCTTCTTCGCTACCGGCGGATTCTGTTCCAGGTACCCACCCAGCCGCTCGTTCACCAGCGCCTGCACCGTCCCTGCAATGTCCGAGTTCAGCTTGCCCTTCGTCTGCCCCTCGAACTGCGGCTGCGGCAGCTTTACGCTGATCACCGCCACCAGTCCCTCGCGCACATCGTCGCCGGTCAGGTTCTCCTTCACGTCCTTGAACAGCCCCAGTTGCTGCCCGATGTAGTTAATCGTCCGCGTCAGCGCCGTCCTGAACCCCGACAGATGCGTCCCCCCGTCCACCGTGTTGATGTTGTTCGCAAAGCAGAATACCGTCTCCGAGTAGCCGTCGTTGTACTGCAGCGCGATCTCCATATCCACGCCGTCGCGCAGCCCTTCCATCACAATCGGCTTGTCGTGCAGCGTGCTCTTCCCGCGGTTCAGGTGCTTGATGAACTCCGCGATCCCGCCCGCGTATTTGAACTCTGCCCGCTTCGCCTCGCCTGTCTTCGCGTCCGTCGTCCGCTCGTCGGTCAGCGTAATGGTCAGCCCTTTGTTCAGGAAGGCCAGCTCCCGCAGCCGCTGCGCCAGCGTGTCGTAGTTGTACTCGGTGACGGTAAAGATCGACCGGTCCGGCAGAAAATGAACCTTCGTCCCCCGCCGCTTGCTCGTTCCCGTCTTTTTCAGCCTGGTGACCGGAATCCCGCGTTCGTAGCTCTGCTCGTAGGTGTGGCTCGCCTCGCCCGGCTTCTCCGGCCGCCAGATCTCCACCTCGAACGACTCCGCCAGCGCGTTCACGCAGCTGACGCCCACCCCGTGCAGCCCGCCGCTCACTTTGTAGTTCGACGTGTCGAATTTGCCGCCCGCGTGCAGCTTGGTCAGCACCACCTGCACCGCCGGCATCTTCTCGCCATTGTCCAGCGTCATGTCGTCCACGGGAATCCCGCGTCCGTCGTCCGTCACTGTAATCGAGTTGTCGACGTGAATGGTCGTTTCGATCCGCGTCGCATATCCCGCCAGCGCCTCGTCCACCGAGTTGTCCACCACCTCATACACCAGATGGTGCAGCCCCATCTCGCCCGTCGACCCGATGTACATCGCCGGCCGCAGGCGCACCGCCTCCAGTCCCTCGAGAACCTTGATGTTCTCGCCGGTGTACGAGCCAGTGCCGCTGCCGTTCGCGGGAATCGTGCTTTCTGTCGGTGTCAGTTCTTTGGTCGCCATGAAACTCCAAACCTGATTGCTGAAAACTCTGTCATCATCAATGCTGAACGACCTGTCTTCCTGAGCGAGCTCGCCGAATTGGCTGCGCACGCATTTCGCGCAGCAGAATTCAGGCAGCGAGTCGAAGGACCTGCGGTTCCAGAATTCCCGTTTCCGGGGTGTCCGAACTGGCCCGGACAAACCCCTCCCGATCGCGAAAACCAATTGAAAATCGAAGGATTTAGGAGCCGCCGCTACTCCCTCATTTTACCACGCGGAAAGGCCACCGCGTGCCGCCCGGAACCCGCGCAGAATCAGTGCAAACCCTGCCTCAAACCCATTATTTCCGCAGCAGCCGGAGCTCTTCGCCAAACTCTGTCCCGGACGTAGGAAAAGCAACAACGCACCTCCCTCGCCAGACCCTGGCTCGCCGGTGTGCTCCCGCCCGGGCGGACTCCGTTCGCCGGGGATTCCGGTCAGTGGCACGGGACGCCCCGGCCCCCCCCGGAATCTGCGCCGTCGCCCGTGCAGGCAGCCCCGGAGTGTGGGCGCAACGAGGGCGGCTTCTGTTCAGACGGCGATCACCCGGATGTCCCGCGAACGAAACTCTCCGAGCGTGACGGGGGCAATGCCGGAATCGGTTACGAGTACGTCGATGTCAGCCCCCGGGCAGATGAGTGCCGGGCTGACCATTCCGATCTTGCTGGAGTCCGCGACAACAATTACTTCCTTTGACTGGCGGACCATAGCGCGAAAGACGGCGGCCTCATCCGGCTCGATGGTGGTGACCCCGCGCACCGGGTCGACACCGCAGGCGCCGATGAAGGCCCTGTCCATGAACACCGAGCTGAGCATTTCGATGGCGGTGTGGCCGGTGAGCGAGAACGCGCCGGCCCAGCGCATCGTGCCGCCGGTCAGCGTGACGTGGAGCGCGGGCAGGTTGCTGAGCTCCATGCCAATGTTCACTGCGTTCGTGATCACGTGGATGGAGCTGCGGTGACGGATGCAGCGCGCCACCTGCGTGGGAGTGGTGCCCGCGGTAAACCCCACCGTGTCGTGCTCGCGGACCAGTTCGGCCGCGGCCAGGCCAATCCGGCGTTTCTCCTCGGCAAAGCGGCCTTCGCGCTCGTGGTAGGACGAATCGAAGCGAAAGGCCTCATACTGCATCTGGTTGGCCAGCCGGGCACCGCCATGCGTGCGGTGGACCAGGCGGCGCTTCTCGAGCCGGGCCAGATCCCGGCGCACGCTCGGCGCCGAGGCGCCCAGCAGACCCACCAGTTCCTCGACCGAGGCGGTGCCGTGCTGCAGCAGGACCTGCAGTATCTGTTTTGCCCGTTGTTCGGTTTTCAGCGACATGAGATTGTCGAGATTCTATCGTGCCGCGATGTCTGCGCAGCGGCCATCAGGTTGCTCTGACGGTGGCGCGCTGGGCGGCGACCTGCTCGAGGGCCAGAGTCATCGCGCGCACGGTTTCCTCCTGAACCGCGAAGCGCAGATACTCGCGATCGCGAATCTCGCCCATGTGCATGGCCCGCTTGCGAAATGCGACGGGACTGGGCGTCGCGGTTCGCAGACTGGCGTGAAACTCGGCCGCACCGGTGGCCTCGGCCACACGCGGCAGGATCTCGAGCGAGAGGCCGCCTCCGGCCATGACGGCAATTCGCTCGTCCGCAGCCTGCACCATGCGGGCGACCTGGGCCAGCCCCTGCATCACGTTCGGCGCGCCGCCGGAAGTGAGCACGCGAGCAGCTCCGGTCTTCATGACCTCGTCGAGAGCGGCCTCAGGGTCCGCCGTCATGTCGATGGCGCGATGAAACGTCACCGGAAGGGGACGCGCCAGGCGCACCAGCTCGCGCGTGCGCGGCACGTCGATGCGAGCCTGCTCGTCCAGAACCCCGAGGACAATTCCGTCGGCGCCGAGCTCTCGCGCCTGGCGGATATCCTCGCGCATCGTTTCAAATTCGTCCGCCGTATAGGCGAAGTCGCCTCCGCGCGGCCGGATCATCACGAAGAGATCGATGCCGATGCGCTGGCGGACCAGCGAAAGAAGCCCGCCGGATGGTGTGATACCGCCTTCCAGCAAATCGCTGCAAAGCTCAACGCGCTGCGCCCCGCCGCGCTCTGCCGCTGTCGCCGATTCCACCGAATCGACGCAAATCTCAAGCAGCATATGGTCCGAGTCCCCGTCGGCTGTCGTTGCGCGGTAAGTGGCTCTCTGCTTCGGCAATTTCGACCCTCCGGCGCAGGGCGGAAAAGCACGGCGGCCGCCTGCCTGCGGTCGCCGTCTGCCTAGAAATCATAATGTGCGGAAAACTGCAGGCGGCGCTCCGTGGAACGCGATCCCTGCAGAGAAACGTTGCCGAAGTTCGTGTCGGTGATACCGGTGTCCGGATTGTTGTAGCTCACGATGTTGAATGCGTTGAAGGCGTCCAGACGGAAACCCACCAGCTGGCTTTCGGTGATGTGGAAGTCCTTGAACGCGGACATGTCGGCATTGAAGAACCCGGGTCCCCGGACGGCGCCATTGCTCTCCGTGCCGAAGGCATTGGGCGCGGGGACGCCAAACGCGCATACGCCGTTGTCCACGCCGGCCGTGGTGCAGGGCGCGGCGGAAGGATCAGTGCCGAACCAGTGTGCATTGCTCCGGTTCACGATCTTCAGAGGGCGATACTGGTTCACGCGGAAGACGCCGGAGATGCTCTGCGAGTTATTGTTGGGTCCGGTGATGGTCTCCGGGAAACCGGTATAGCCGACGATCGCCGTCGAGAGCTTCCAACCACCGACCACCTCGTCCAGCGCGCGACTGTCGCCGGAAAGGAACTGCTGGCCGCGCCCGAAGGGAAGCGCGTACACGGCGGTCGCGGTGAGGTCGTGACGGATATCATAGCCGGCCGGGCCGTAATCCGCCGCGCTGTTGTAGTAGTCCTGAAACGCACCGCTGTAGCCGTTGACGTCCAGCGCGTAGTTTCCGAGGCTGTTGGTCATGGCCTTGCCGTAGGTGTAGTTCACGGTGTATTCCAGGCCGTGGCTGAGACGCTGGCGAAGAACCGCCTGCAGCGCGTTGTAGTTCATCATGGCCCGGGACTCGGTAATCAGCAGGAAATTGGGGCCGATGCCCAGCGCGGAGTCCACCCCGTTAACCCCGATGTAGCGGTTGTTATAATACGGAGCCGAAGAGGGGTCGGCATTGTTCAGCGGCGCGTTCACGTTCCCATAGTCTTCGATGTGCTGACCCGATTCGCCAATGTAACCCACCTGTAGCGATGCCGATTGGGTCAGCGCGTACTCGGTGGTCAGGTCCCACTCCTGCACATAGGCCGGCTGGATGTCCTGCGGATAAACGCTGAAGTAGGATGAACCGCTGTAGTTGGTGGTGCCGCCGGTGAATCCTTCTTCGGCGGTCCGCGGCGTGGTGACTGCCCCGGGCGCCGGCGAATCAATGGAGATATTGACCGCCTGGATGAAAGGAGTAATTGCCGTCAGCCGCTGATTGTAGGAATTGCCCTCAAAAAAGCTGTTGGCCCCGTAGCCGCCGCGGACGACCGTACGCGGAGTGATCTGATAAGCAAACCCCAGGTGGGGCATGATCTGGTGGAAGTTCGGCTGATAGCAGGCGCGGTTGTTGCACAGCGCGGCGTCGGGCGGCGCTCCGGGAGGAATGGCGTGTGCATACATAAGTTGGCCGGTCGCCAGATTGATATTGCCGGTCTTGTTGTTCTGCTCCACCCAGGGCTCGTCAAACTCGTAACGCACGCCGTAGACAAGGGTGAGGTTCGGCCTTATCTTGTAACTGTCCTGCGCATAACCAGCGGTGCGCCACTGGCGCTGGCCCACGAGGACGCTGCCCAGGGTCACACCGACGGACTGCACCCGATCGAGGACGAAGTCAGCGGGGCCGTAACCGACCCCGTGCGGCGCGGACGGATTGGCCGTGAAGGCTCCCGTGTAGTTTTCGTAGCCCAGATAGCCGTCGTTGTTACCCGTGGGATAGTTGTTCTGATAGCGGATGGCTTCAATTCCCATGGTGAGGAAATGCAGGCCATGCTGCCAGCTCAGGTCGTCGCCATAACTGTAGGTGTTGTCGATCACGCCCGCGTTGTAGGCCTCGGTCCCGGGATCCGTATAGCCGTTGCTGATGTTCTGGCTGGTGAACCCGTTGTAAGTCTGGTTGGGGAAGGTGATGCCGACCTTGGCGTTTCCGCTGGTGCCGAAATCCCCGGTGGGGTCTTCCGGAAATCCCGTGTTCCAGTCGGTGCGCGTAAACCCCGCACGCGCTGAGTTGATGAGCGAGGAGGAGAAAATGTGCACCCAATTTGATCCCACAATCCAGGTGGGATAGAGGTTGATTCCGGGGAAGGTGATGGCCAGCACCGGCGTCTGGCCGTCGTAGGCGTGCGAGATGGAGTAGAAGCCGGTGATCTTGTCGTTGTTGCGCGGATCATATTCGAGCTTCACGTCGCCCTGGTTGTTTCCCTTGTAGTTATGGTAGGGCGCTTCGTAGTTGTTCTGAGCAATGCCATCGGAGGGCGGAATGCATTTGCCGCCAGCGGGCGTCACAGGGCTGGGCGCGCCGCAGTCCGGATAAAACTGGGGATTGGCGAAAAGGAACTTGGCCACCGGGTTGACGATGGGAATACCCGTGTCTCCACTGTACGGAGCGAAGTTGTTCTCCGGATCGTAGAGCTGGATGTCATTGCCGCCCGTGAGCAGCACGGAGAAGTTTCCCTGGCGCATATCGTAAGGAATGACGCTGGCCGTGCCCAGGCCGCCCTGGTGCCAACGTGATCCCAGATAATCGCCGAAGAAGAACAGTTTGCTGTGCAGGATGGGGCCGCCAATGTTGCCGCCGAACTGATCGAAGGAGAAGGGACTGACGGGGGTTACCGGGGTGGTCTGCCCGTTCGAGTAGGAATTGGCATTGAAGCGGTAATCCTGGAGGAATCCATAGGCCGAGCCGTGATATTGATTCGTCCCGGTTTTGAGGATGCTGACGACGGCTGCGCCGTTCACGTTGCCGTAGTCGGTGGGGGACTCGGCGGTGATTACCTTGATCTCCTGCAGAGCCTGCGGTGCCGGGCTGTAGGAGATCAGGTTGTTGTAGGTTTCGTTCATGTCGATGCCGTCCAGCGTGTAGTTATTCGCCTGGGCGCGGTTGCCGTTCATGTTGGGCGTGTCGGTGTAGTAGGTGCTCCGCTCAAAGCTGGTGGTGCCGGACGTTCCCGCCGTATCGACCGAGCCCGGGACGTAGAGCGTGAGCGCCGAGAAGTCCTGGCCGTTGAGCGGCATGTTTGCAATGGTATTGGCGGTAAAGGTGCTGTCGAGAGTGGGGCTTTGGGTGTTCAGAATCGGGGCCGAAGCAGACACGTTGACGGTGGTGGAGGCCGAGCCCACGCGCAGGGTGACATTGAACTTGGCGATCTGGAGCGCCTCCAGCGAAAATGTCGGCAGCGTCTCGCGTTCGAATCCGCTGGCCTCCACGGTCACCTGATAATGGCCGATGGGCAAAAACTGGATGTAGTAAACCCCGGCGCTGTCTGTCTGCGCGGTTGTGTCCACTCCCGTCTCAAGATTACGGGCGGTCACGTGCGCACCCGGCACCACGGCGCCGCTGGGGTCGGTCACTTCACCGGTGATCGTGCCGGTGACGGTTTGCGCCATGCACGCGGGAACGAGCAGCAACAGAGTTGCTGCGCATCCCCAGATCAGCTGCCTCAAAATCGCCTTCATCGGGTTCTCCCCCATACTGTTCTTGTCCAGGTTCCGAGGAGTTGCACGCGGATACCCCGCCCAACAATCGGCCTCCGGATGCAATGATTTCCAGAAGGCACAATCTAATCACGAAATTCGCCACATGGTCAATAAAAATGATCGCTTTGCTCAATATATGGGCGGCAGGACGACGACAGCAGCGCGCCAGAATCGTGTAAATATAAGAATATAAGTTGTTTATTTCACTATCATGGCCGGAACCGGCAACGCGCAAATATTCGTCAGGGATGCGGGAATTTGGTCGTTTGCCAGTCCGTGACGGCTGGCTATCGCTGGCTGGTGATCAACCCTGAGGGCGGCCGATCCGCAGGCGCGGAACCCAACGTCCTGTTCGGCTCGTCGCCCATGCGGAAGCGCAGCTCGCCGCCCGCCAAAATGTCGGCGTGCGTGAACCAGGAGCGCGTGAGCGATTTCCCGTTCAGCTCCACGCTCTGCACGTACAGGTTCCGCTCGGAGTTGTTCTCTGCAATCACCGTAAACGTAGTTCCCGCGGCGGGATTGCGCAGGGTGGCCCGGTTCACCAGCGGGCTGCCGAGTATGTACACACCGGTGACGGCGTTCACCGGGTAGAATCCCAGTGCGGCGAAGTTGAACCACGAAGAGATCTGCCCGCAGTCATCGTTGCCGGGCACACCCTGCGGCGAGTTGTTGTAGAGCCGGGCCACCTGGCGCACGCGCTCCTGTGCCTTCCACGGCGCCCCGGCAAAAGCATAGAGATAGGGAATGTGATTGCTGGGCTCATTGCCCTGCGCATCCTGGCCCACCATGCCGCTGATGTCCGGAGGCGAATCGAGAACATCGGAGGGCGCGGCGAAGAGCGCGTCGAGTTTGGCGATAAACTGCTGGTCGCCGCCGTAGAGATCGATCAGTCCCTGCACGTCCTGCATCACGTTGAAGGTCGCCTGCCACGCGTCGGACTCGGTGTAGTCTTCCCAATACTCCTGATCGGGACGGAAGGGTTCGCGCCAACTGCCGTCCTCGGTTTTGCCACGCATGAATCCCGTGGTGGGATCGAAGAGATTCCTGTAATTCTGGCCGAGCTTGTAGAACATGGCAGCGTCGTCATGCTTGCCCAGCAGATCGGCCATTGCACCGACGCACCAGTAGTCGTAGGAGAAGTCGAGAGTGCAGGAAACAGATTGCCGGTGATCACCGGAGATGATGTAGCCCAGGGTGCGGAACTGCTCCTCCAGAGCCTTGTTGCCATTGGCGGTTGCGCCCACCAGCGCGGTGTCGCGCATGGCGGCGTAGGCGGCTTCCACGTCGAAGTCGCGCAGGCCCCTGGTGTATGCGCCGACGATCAGGCCCACCACGTGGAAGCCGGTCATGCACCACGTCTCATTGCCCCACAGCGGCCAGACTGGCAGCGAGTGCTGGCCTAGCTGGCGATAGTCCGCGAGCATCGTCTTCACAATGTCCGCGATGCGATGCGGCTGCATGAGCGTGAGGAAGACAAATTCCCCACGGTAGATGTCCCAGATGGAGAGCGTGGTGTATTTCGTGAAGCCCGGGTTGGGATAGTTTTTCTGATCCTGCCCGCGGTACGTGCCGTCGACGTCGTTGAACGTCGCCGGCGCCACGAGACCGTGATACGCCGCGGTGGCGAAGGTCTGCTGCAGCGCCTCGCCAGGCAGCGTCGCGTTCAGGACGCTGAGCGCGCGGCTCCATGTCCGCTGATTGTTGCGCAGCAGCGCGTCGAAATCCCAGTGGGGGATTTCGGCGGCCAGGTTATTCGCCGCGCCATTCACGCTGGTGCCTGAGATTCCCGCGCGGACGACCAGAGCGTCCGGGGACGGAGCCTGCGTGAGGATCACTTTGATCTGCCTGCCGGAAATGCGGTCGCCCACAGAAGCTGTGCGTGCCGCGCCATCTGCCTGCACCTCGGCGGAGACAAATGGCCGGGAGAATTCGATGACGAAGAAGACCTGCTTGTCCGCCGCCCATCCGTGCGTCGAGCGCACGCCGCTGATCCGCGTGGCGCTCTCGATGTGCAGCTCGGCCGCGTAGACCTCGCAGCCGATGCCGTGTACGAGATCGACGATCAGGCCGCGCCGCGTGGCGGCCGGCACCGCAGGAAACCGGTAGCGATGCATGCCGCAACGCGTGGTCGCCGTCAGCTCAGCGTGAACGTCCGGGGTGTCGAGGTGCACGGAATAATAGCCGGGCTGAGCGGCTTCGCGATCATGCGAAAAGGCCGACCGGTATCCGCGCTCGGCTTCATCGAAGACCCATCCCGAATCGCCACCGATGGCTTCTCGCTGCGCCTCTGCCTCTTCGCCGGGCTCGCCCGTGTTCCAGCTCCAGTTGCGGCCTTCCACCAGCGGCATCAGCAACACGTCGCCCAGGTCCGCAGCACCCGTGCCCTGCAGGTGCGTGTGGCTGAAGCCCAGAATGTAGTTGTCAGGATAGTGATAGCCGGAGCAGTGATCCCACTCGGTGATGTCCCATTGGCCGTTCCATTTGGCTTCAGCAGCGCCGCTGGTATCCGGACTTACCTGGACCATCCCGAAGGGTGCGACGGCACCGGGGAACATGTGCCCGTGCCAGCCCGTGCCAACCAGCGGCCGCACATCCTCGAGCGCTCCCGGCGCGCTCCCGGCAGTTTCTTCGGCCCCTGCCAGTCGATACGCCGGGGTCATCGTACCCGCGGCCAACACCGCACAACTCTTCAGGAATTCTCGTCTGCGCATGAATGCCGTCCTCCTGGGGGCCGAACCATTTACCTTAAAGCATTTTCAGGGACCATGTGGCCTGCAGCCGCGACCTCGAGTCGCCGGGAGGGCAATCACTCGGCGAACTGGTTGTAGCCTGAAGGGGAGCACAGATGAAGAGGCGAGAATTGCTGAAGACCTTTCCTGCGCTGGCTGTCGTTGCTTTCGAAGAAAGCCAGCGCCTGCACGCCGCCGGTATCTCAGGCCGTGGCAGCGAGGAACGCTGTTCCGGCCGTGCCGTGGCGCGGCCCACTCCGCAGCAGATCGCCTGGCAGAATCTCGAACTGGGAATGTTCATCCACTTCGCCCCGAACACCTGGCAGAACCGGGAATATGACGATCTCAGCACGCCGCTGTCGAGCATCGACCCCAAAGAGCTGAACACGGATCAATGGGCGGACACGGCAGTTTCGCTGGGCGCCCGCTACGTGGTGTTTGTCGCCAAACATGCGGGAGGTTTCTGCATGTGGCAAACGAAGACCACGGACTACGGCATCGCGAAGACGCCCTGGAAAGGCGGCAAAGGCGATGTGGTCGCCGAGATTGCGGCATCGTGCCACCGGCGAGGGCTGAAGTTCGGCATCTACTGCTCGCCGACTGACCGGCATTTCGGCGCAGGGATTGGCGGCAGGTGCAAAACGCCTGATATGCAGGCTCGCTACAACGTAATTTACCGCGAGCAGCTAACGGAGCTGTTCACCCGCTATGGCGAATTGATCGAGATCTGGTTTGACGGATCGACGGTCACGCCCGTCGCGGACCTGATTCACCGCTATCAGCCCAATGCCATGGTGTTTCAGGGCCCTGCGGCCACCATCCGCTGGGTTGGCAACGAAGACGGCTATGCACCCTATCCGTGCTGGAATGGCATCGACGCTTCGCTCGCCAGGCTGGGTACGGCCACCGCGCTGGACGGCGATCCGAACGGTTCTGTGTGGCTTCCCAATGAAGTGGATGTCTCCATCCGGCGTCCGGACTGGTTCTGGAGCACGACGAATGCGAGCCTGGTGCTCACACCGGATCAGCTGCTCTCCATCTACTATCGGTCGGTTGGCCGCGGCGCTCAGCTGCTCCTGAACATTCCGCCGAACCGCGAGGGCCTGATGGACGGAAAGGATTGCCGCTCGGCGGAGGCGTTCGGTGAGGAGATCCGCCGGCGATTTGGCACTCCGCTCGCCGCGACCCGTGGCAGCGGCCGCACGATCCGGCTGGACTTCAGGCAGCCGCAGAGCATCGACACCGTGATTCTCGAGGAAGACACCGGGCTGGGCGAGCGCGTGCGCGCTTTCCGGCTCGAAGGCAGAATCCACGGCGCATGGATCGCCATCGGGCGCGGGACCGCTATCGGCCACAAACGGATTCAACCGGTGGAGAGGCGCGTGATCGACGCGGTGCGGCTGCGGGTTAGAGAGGCAGCAGCTCCGCCGCGCATTCGAACCTTCGCGGTTTTCGATACCGGCCAGCAGCCGCCAGCGGATTGGGACGAAGCGGCGGAATTGTGGGCGCCGAATCTGGCGGGACGATGGAGCGGCGGCAAATTCTCGCTGGGCCTCGGGAAATCCATCACCGCCGCCGCGCAATACTCGTTGACATTCATTCCGGCTGCGGGAAAAGTACAGGGCTTCGATCACGTATCGCTGCTGATAGGCGGTGTCGCCAGCCCCGAGTTCATCCACGCTTCGAGAACGAAGATGGACGAACTGCTGCTGGACATCACAGCTCTGAATCCTTCGATCATCGTTTCAGGCACGGTACTCGGTGCGGAACGGGGAGAGATCACACTCGACCGCCGATGAGAGGGCACGCCGCAACGATCGACCGGAACCCGGCACCTGCCCGGGTACCATGGGGGATCGTTCGGCCAGAGGGCGAAACTGATCGACTGGCCTTTAATTGTGACCATATGCTATGCTTTCTGCACTTTTTTCTGATCGTTTCCCGGCGCGCGGGAGCGAGCAATACCCGCCGCAGCGCCCGGAGACGGAACCCACGAAAGGAGACTCCCATGCCAGTGTCTCGCCGTTGCTCCCTCATCCCAGCCATCCTCCTGCTCATGGCATCCGCGACAGCGATGCGTGCGCAGGTTGTCGTAGGCCCTTCGACGCCGCAGGTCGGATCGTCGAATCCCGCCACTGCTGAACCCACCGTGCCTCGTCCCAGCACGAAACCGTGCGTGGTGCAGTTGTTCGAGGACCTGGCTTTTGAGAACTACACGCCGCAGACCTTCAACTACACTCCGCCGGAATCCTGTCCGGGACCCTGGGCGAAGGTGGTGTTCACAGCAGACTTCACTGTGTCGGCCGGCACGCAGTACGACCGCACCGCCGCCTTTTATCTGGGCCATGCCAATATCTACTACGGCACCACGGCGGAGCCGAGCAGCACGTTGAGCCCATCGTGGCATGTGGAACGCGACGTCACGGACCTGTCGGCTATTTTCAAGTCGCCCCAGACGGGCGAAGCCAACCTGGGCAACACGGTGAGCTCCACTTACAACGGGATCATCTACGCGGACGCGGCGCTGGAATTCTATCCAGCCAACTTCAGCAACCCCGCGCCCCGCGTTCCCGACATCGTCATTCCGGTGAATGGCTCGGGAGGGGACGCCGGCACGCTGAACACTGGCAGCGATCAGATCACTCAGACCCTGAATCTGCCCGAGAACGTGGAGAGCGTCTATCTGGACGTGATTACGCAAAACCAGATCGGCGATGAATTCTGGTATTTCTGCGTGCCCAACAATGAGACGGGACCGCTCGAAAGCTGCGGGAACACCGCGTTCCGCGAGGGGGAGATCTCGATTGACGGGCAGCCAGCGGGCGTAGCCCCGGTGTACCCGTGGATTTTTACAGGCGGCATCGATCCGTTCCTGTGGTTGCCCATCCCCGGCGTGCAGACGCTGGACTTTGTGCCCTATCGCGTGAATTTGACCCCGTTTGCCGGCGTGCTGGGCGATGGCAACACACACACCGTGGCCGTGAGTGTTTACAACGCAAACGGCTATTTTCTGGCCACGGCCAATCTGCTGGTGTATCTCGATCACGGATCGGACAAGACCACCGGCGGCCTGATCAGGAACACCCTGGCGGCGGAGCCGAGCCCGCAGATCCAGAACCACATCAGGACCACCGCCAGCGGCAACTCAACGGGAAGCATCCTCACCACATCGAATCGGAACTTCACCATCAGCGGCTACGTGAATACCTCGCATGGCCGGGTGGTCACGACCGTGACGCAGAATGTGGATTTCAGCAACAACCAGGAATTCGTGGTGAACGCGACCACCGACGAGCAGAACCTGCAGCAGTTGACCACGGTGCAATCGATCACGACCACGCAGCAGGGCCCGCAAGCGACAACCAGCGAGAAGGATTTCGATTATCCGCTGAATATCGACTACCTGTACGCTGTCAACCCCGACGGCAGTTCGGCGCAGACGACGACCGTCCATCAGAGCGACCAGAGAAATGAGGACACGGGCTTCAACCGATTCCCGCTCTACAGCAGCAGCCTCAGCGACGAAGTGAATTCGACGGATGTGCTTGATTTCAATGCCGCCGGCGATTTCACGGGGAACAGCGGCAGCCAGTCGACGGGAACCTATACCTGGAAGAATTCGCGCGGTGCGTGTTACAGCCGCACCATCACGTCGAAGTCCCAGGTGCTGACCGCGGAGACGAACGGACAGGGGTGCTTCGCGCCGAAGCCGTTCTGATCGGGACACGGCCGCCTTCACCGGGAAGGCGGCCGGTCTGAGCTGAGACGAATTGGGGAACCCTGGCGAAGGCCACGGAGAGACTTGGAACTGCCCTTCGGCAAGATTTCACTGGCTGGGGTTAGCCCTGAATCGGACGCCATGGAAGCCGCCGCCCGGTGCACTGGCCCGGGGGTTGGTGCAGCTTTCCATCTGGCGGTCGTCTGGCTCCGATCACTGTCGACATGCCGCTCCCGAACGCCGCGGAATTTAGGCGAGATTGCAAAGGAGCCGTATCCTGCGCGAGCATTCGTGCAGGGTGGAAGAGGTCCGGCCGCGGGCTGCTATGCTTTCCTTTCCTGTCATGGGGAAGAATCATGGCCCTGCGCCGGTTGAGGATGCAGCCCTTGCGCATTTCGCTTTTTATTACCTGTTACAACGACCTGCTTTTCCCGGAGACGGGCAGGAGCGTGGTGCGGCTGCTGGAGCGGCTGGGGCATCGGGTGGAGTTTCCTCTGGAGCAGACCTGCTGCGGACAGATGCACTACAACTCGGGCTATCAAACCGAGGCCATGCCCCTGATGCGCCGATTTGTGGACGTCTTCCGCGGGGCTGACGTGGTGTGCAGCCCTTCTTCGTCGTGCGTGGCGATGATTCGCGATCACTATCCGAAGATGGCGGCCTCGACGGGCGAACCGCGGCTGATCGAAGCGGTCGAGGCGCTGCTGCCGCGGGTGTTCGAGCTGACCGAACTGCTGGTGAAGAAGCTGGGTCTCGAAGATGTCGGCGCCTGCTATCCGCATCGCGTGACCTACCACGCGAGCTGTCATTCGCTGCGCAGCCTGCACCTGGACGATCTGCCGTTGCGGCTGCTCAGGAAAGTGCGCGGCATCGACCTGGTGGAACTGTCAAATGTGGATCGCTGCTGCGGTTTTGGTGGCACATTTGCCGTGAAGAACGGCGATGTGTCGGCCGCGATGCTAGCCGAGAAGATGCTCGACGTGGAGAAAACCGGCGCGGAAGTATGCACCGCGGTCGATAATTCCTGCCTGATGCACATTCACGGCGGGCTGCACCGGCGGAGGACGGGAATTCGCACCGTGCATCTGGCGGAGATTCTCGCTTCGACCGAAGCGGAGACGGCGCAATGACGATTCGGGTAGGAGAGTCGGCGACGGCGCCCTCGTTTCAGAAGGCGGCCTTGCCGCTGCTCGGGGATTCGCAGCTGCGCAAAAACCTTCGGCACGCGACGGAGGTCATTCAGCGCAGGCGCGCGGTGGTCGCAGGCGAGTTGCCGGACTGGCAGGCGCTGCGCGATGCGGCGGCGGCCGTCAAACAGAAGACGCTGCGGCATCTCGATCGGTATCTGGTGCAGTTTGAGGCGGCGTGCACCGTTGCCGGCGGGCAGGTGCACTGGGCGCGCGACGCCGAGGAAGCGAACCGCATCGTGCTGGAGCTGGTGCGGCAGCAGAACGCCGGCGAAGTGCTGAAGATCAAGACGATGACCGCCGATGAGACCGGCCTCAACCAGGCCCTGGAGCAGGCGGGGATTCGTCCTTACGAAACGGACCTGGCGGAACTGATTGTGCAGCTGGGCAACGACCGGCCCTCGCACATTGTGGTTCCGGCGCTGCACAGAAATCGCAGCCAGGTGCGGGAGATCTTTCGCGAGCGGATGCAGCTGCCCGATCTGGGCGACAGCCCTCAGGACCTGACGGATGCGGCGCGGCAGTATCTGCGGGAGAAGTTTCTGCGGGTGAAAACCGCGATTGGCGGGGCGAATTTTCTCATCGCGGAGACGGGCGGCGTCTGCATTGTGGAGTCGGAAGGCAACGGGCGCATGTGCCTCACGCTGCCGGAGACGCTGATTCTGATGGCGGGCGTGGACAAGGTCATCCCGCGCTTCCAGGATCTTGAGGTGTTTCTGCAGCTGCTGTCGCGTTCGGCGACCGGCGAGCGGATGAACCCGTATAACTCCATCTGGACCGGTGTCTATGCGGGCGACGGGCCGCGGAACTTTCATGTGGTGCTGGTGGATAACGGGCGCACCGGGATTCTGGCGGATGAGGAAGCGCGGCAGACGCTCGAATGCATCCGCTGCGGCGCGTGCCTGAACGCGTGCCCGGTGTACCGGCAGACGGGCGGGCATGCGTACGGCTCGACCTACGGCGGGCCCATTGGCGCGATTCTGACGCCGCAGCTGCAGAACATGGAGCATGCGCAGTCGCTTCCGTATGCGTCGTCGCTGTGCGGAGCGTGCTATGAAGTGTGCCCGGTAAAGATCAACATACCCGAGGTGCTGATTCATCTCCGCGGGCGCGTGGTGCGCGAGCAGCAGAGTGCGATGAAGCCGGAAGCGCTGGGGATGAAGGCGATCGCAGCTGTATTCCGCAGCCGCAGACGGCTGGAGGCGGCGCACCGGCTGGCACAGGCCGGGCAGGCGCCGCTGGTGCGGAAGGGATGGATCCACTGGCTGCCCGGCGAGCTGGGAGCATGGACAGCAGCGCGCGATCTCAGGGCGATCCCGAAGCAGTCGTTCCGCGAGTGGTGGAAGGAGACGCATCGTGACGCAGAGTGAGGCACGCGAGGCGATTCTGGCGCGGATCCGGAACGCGGTAACTCGCAGCAGCGACGATTGCGAACGAGAAGTGGTGGCGGGCTATCAGCGGGTTGGTTCACGCATGCCGGAGGAACGCCTGGCGCTGTTTGTCGAACGGCTGCGCGAATACGATGCGCAGGTGGTCACGGTGGAAGCTGCCGGGGTGGCGAAAGCGCTGGGCGAGCTGCTGCGCCCCGATGCGGAACACGCAGTGCCCTGGGTGGCGGCCGATGGCTTCCCTGCCGACTGGCTCGCGGAGTGTCCGGCTGTTTTGCCGGAGACTGAAGCGGGAGTGGATGAGCTCAACCGCTGCGCCGGCGTGGTGACCACCTGCACGTTGGGCATTGCGGTGACCGGCACGCTGGTGCTGCAGCATGGCGCGGGCGAAGGCAGGCGGCGCACGACGCTGCTTCCGGACCGGCACCTGTCGGTGATTCACGCTTCGCAGGTGGTGGAGACGGTTCCGGAAGCTTTTGCGCGGCTGGCCCAGTCCGCAACACGGCCGCTGACGTTCATCTCAGGGCCCTCGGCGACGGCGGACATCGAGATGACGCGCATCCGCGGCGTGCATGGGCCGAGACAGCTTACGGTCATCCTGGCCGAGGATTGGATTCGGCTGTTTCCCGCCACTCGGCACTCATGACGCTGCGCCCAGGCCGACCAGGTTGGCGGCGAGGATGATGAGGATCATGCCCGCCCAGAGCAGGCGAACGGGCCGCCCGCGCGCCTCACGCCACTCGCCCAGCGCCAGGCCAACCAATCCTCCAAACAGGACGTACAGGCTCATGTGCAGCATCCAGTTGATGAACGAGAGATGGACAGGGATATGGGCCGCTCCCCATGCATAGAAGAAGAACTGGAAGTACCACATGATGCCGCCCGATGCGGCCATGCAGCCGTTCACCAGCAGCACCCGCTTCGGCTCGGACCAGTCGCGCCGCAGCGAGAGTTCCTGGCGGAAGATCAGGCGGAAGAAGCAGTAGCCGAAATTGATCAGCGCGCCGCCTCCCATGATGATCACGTAGCTGGGCAGCGCGGCATAGAGCGGTTTTACGCTGGCATGCTGCGCCGCCAGCGCCATGGGCCGCGCAGCGTCGATGGCGAAGGACATTCCCGAGGAAAAGACGCCGCAGAGGACGGCGAGCAGGAGCCCCTTCCTGAGGTTGAATTCCTCCGCGCGGATGCCCATGCGTTGCTCCTTTTGGTGGCCCGCCCAGGAGACTATCGCAATGCCGAGGAGCGCAAGGACGATTCCGGCCATCGTGAAAAGGCCCGTCCGGCTGGTGAACAGATAAACCAGTCGGCCATGCGCGACAGGCGGGATGAGCGTGCCCACCACCAGCGTGACGCCGATGGCCACACCGATGCCGAGCGACATGCCGAGATAGCGCATCGTCAGTCCATAACCCACATTGCCAATGCCCCACATGCAGCCGAAGAGAAACGTGAGGGCGAGCACGCGGCCGGGAATCCCGGCGTAGTAGGCGAGGAAACGCGGAAGAAGAATCAGGCTGAAGGCAACCGGCAGCAGGACCCACGAAAACACGCCGGCAACCACCCAGGTCGTCTCCCAGGACCACTTCTTTACCTTTTCAATCGGCGCATAGAAGGACGCGGCCGCTGCCGCGCCCACCATGTGCCATCCGATCCCGGTAAGAATTGAGGACATTGCTCTTTCCTCTCGTTCCGCGGACGCTTTCAGGGCTCATGCGCCCCCGAGAGCGCAAACGATTCCCGCGATTCAGGCGGCAAATGCTGAGGCTGGCAACTTCCTCCGATTCGCGGTTCGCCGACGGCAGAAGGCGAGAGCCATCTTACCAGGAAGCAACGCGAATTCTTTCACGAACTGCGAACAGGCGGGTAGAAGCACGAAAAACTTCACCGGACGACAGCTTTCCCGGTTCCTCTTTTTTGACTCGGAGCAGATTGCGCAGTAATGTTCATCTTCGCCCTGTTTCAGCGGAGAGACTCTATCCAGCGGAGCGCGTTGCGTGAAAACAGCCGAGGAGAAAATCCGCCACGCGCTCGATGCCCTGGCGATTGAGCTGCCATCGTGGGGCTTTGCGAACACCGGCACACGCTTTGGAAAGTATGTGCAGCCTGAAGCGGCCACTTCCATTGAGGAGAAGTTTGCCGACGCCGCCCAGGTGAATGCGCTGACCGGCGCCAGTCCTTCCCTCGCGCTGCACGTGCTGTGGGATTTGCCCAATGGCCTGGGGGATGTGCCGAAAATTCAGGCTCTCGAAAAGCAGTATGGGATTCGCACCGGGTCGATCAATCCCAACCTGTTTCAAAGGCAGGAATATAAGTACGGCTCGATCTGCAACCCAGCCGCCGAGGTGCGGCAGATCGCGACGCAGCATCTGCTGGATTCGGTGCGGATTGCAGGAGAGTTGAACTCCCGCGACGTCTCGCTGTGGGTTGCCGACGGCTCGAATTATCCAGGAACGCAGAGCATTCGCAGGCGGATTGACTGGCTGATGGAAGCGATGGCAATCACGCATGCGAAGCTTGGTCCGGACCAGCGCATGCTGATCGAGTACAAGCCGTTTGAGCCGGCCTTCTACCACACGGACATTGCCGACTGGGGCATGGCGCTGCTGCTGGCGCGACACGCAGGCCCGAAGGCGTTTGTGCTGGTGGACACCGGGCACCATTATCCGGGGCAGAACATTGAGCAGATCGTCGCATGGCTGCAGCGGGAGCGCGCCCTCGGAGGCTTCCACTTCAACGACCGCCGCTACGCCGACGACGATCTGACCATCGGCTCGATCGATCCCTATCAGGTCTTTCGTATCTTTTATGAGCTTCTCTCCGATCCCTCAGCGCTCGGGCAAACGGCCTTCATGATCGACCAGAGCCACAACCTGAAAGGCAAGCTCGAAGCGATGGTGCAAACGGTCTGCACGGCCCAGGAGCTGTTTGCGAAAGCGGTGCTGACTGACCGCGAGCGGCTGGCCGAATTGCAGAACGAAGCGCGACTCGTGGAAGCGGAAGAGTGCCTCCGCTCGGCCTTCTGGCATGATGTTCGTCCGGCGATCCGGGCGTGGCGCCGCGGCCGGGGATTGCCGGAAGATCCTCTGGCCGCGCTGCGCGCCAGCGGCTATCTCGAAAGGATTCGCGAAGAACGCCGCGAACGCGACGACCGCTCGACCAGCACTTACGCCTGAGGTTCCGCTCCGGGTGCCCCGCCGCTGACTGCACTGTGCCATGATGATGGTCGGGACGGAAACTGACCCTGTATGAAAACTGGCGTTGCTCTGCGCTTTCTGAAAGACCTCTGGGAGGAAAAAGCGGCCTCTGTTCTGGATGAACCGGAACGGTTGCGTTATCGCTCGAACCTGCTGGGCGCCGATCTGCGCGTCACCAACTTTGCCGGCGGCAACACCAGTTCGAAGATCCGGCAAAAGGATCCGGTGACGGATGAGTCGGCCGAGGTGCTGTGGGTCAAAGGCAGCGGCGGGGATCTGGGCAGCATGCGACGCCAGGGCTTTGCCACGCTGTATCTGGACCGGGTGCGCGCTCTGGAGCGGCAATACCAGGGGGTGGCGCTGGAAGATGCCATGGTGGAGCTGTATCCGCTGTGCACTTTCGGCAACAATCCGGCGGTTGCGTCGATCGATACCCCGCTGCACGCGTTTCTTCCTTTTCGACATGTGGATCACCTGCATCCGGACTGGGGCATTGCGCTGGCGGCGGCAGCGAACGGCAGGTCCAGAATGGAGGAGTTCAACGCGCAGTTTGGTCACCAGCTGGTGTGGGTGCCGTGGCAGCGTCCGGGTTTTGAGCTCGGACGGATGATGCGTCGCGCCGTCGAGCAGAATCCGGGATGCGACGGCATGGTGCTGGGCGGACATGGCCTGTTCACCTGGGGAGAGACGCAGCGGGAGTGCTATCGGAACACCATCACGATCATCGATCAGCTTGGCCAGTTTGTGCAGGCGCATGAAGAGCGCCGCAAGGGGCCGGCGTTTGGCGGCGTCGCTGCCCGGCCGCGGGAAGACCGGAGGGCCCTGGCCATCGACCTGATGCCTTCTCTGCGGGGACTGGTATCAGAGAAAAAGCGGCTGATCGCGACCTTTACCGATTTGCCCGAAGTGCAGCGCTTTGTGAACAGTAAGGATGCCGCAACGCTGGCTCACCTGGGTACCAGCTGCCCGGATCACTTTATCCGGACGAAGATTCGGCCGCTGTTTGTGTCTGTGGATGGAGCCGCCGATGTGCCGGCCCTGAAGACTGCGATCGCCGCCGCGCTCGAGGGTTATCGCCGGGAATATGCGGAGTACTACCAGAAGCATGCGCTGCCGGATTCGCCTGCCATGCGTGATCCGAACCCTGCGATCGTGCTGATTCCGGGTATCGGCATGTTCTCCTTTGGGAAGAACAAGACGGAGTCCCGCATCGCCGGCGAGTTTTACACCAACGCCATTCACGTAATGGAAGGCGCGACGGCGCTGGCGGGCGAGGCCAGTGTGACGGATCTTCCGCAGGCGGGACCGGCGGCTCCCTGCGAGGCCTTCAGGGCGCATGCAAATTATGTGGCATTGCCGGTGTCGGAGGCTTTCCGCATTGAGTACTGGGCGCTGGAGGAGGCGAAGATTCGGCGCCAGCCGCCGGAAAAGGAACTGAGCCGCCAGATTGCGCTCATTGTGGGGGGAGCCAGCGGCATCGGCCATGCAACGGCCCTGCTGGCGGCCGAACGCGGCGCGCACGTTGTGATTGCCGACCGCGACGGGAAGGGCGCCGAAGCCACGGCGAAGGAAGCGCAGGCGATTGCAGGGCGCGAGGCGGTCGCGGTGGTGTCGATCGACATACGAAATCGTGATTCGGTCCGCACTGCCATCCGGCAGACGATCGCTCAGTTCGGCGGACTCGATATTCTCATCAACACCGCGGCCGTCTTTCCGTCCTCTCCCGACGGCGTCATCAGCGACGCGATGTGGGGCGCCACGCTGGAGCTGAATGTGACCTCGAACTTCCTGCTGGCTGAAGAAGCCGCGAAGATATTCGCCGAGCAGCAGCTGGAGGCCAGCGTGGTGCTGACCAGCTCCGCCAATGCCGTGGTGCCCAAGCGCGGCAGCGAGGCCTATGACGTCAGCAAGGCCGCGCTCAGTCACTTGGTGCGCGAACTGGCCGTTTCGCTCAGCCCGAGGGTGCGCGTCAACGGCATCCATCCGGCGACCGTGGTGAAGGGTTCGACGATGTTTCCGCGCGACCGGGTGATCGGTTCCCTGAAAAAGTACAGGATCGAGTTCGATCCGGCGAGCACGGACGAAGAGCTGCGCACGCTGCTTTCCGAGTTCTACGCGCGCCGCACGCTGACCCATCAGCCGATTGAGCCGGAGGACTGCGCGCAGGCGATTCTCTTCCTCGCCGGGGCGAAGGCGCGCTGCACGAGCGGCCATCTGATTCCCGTCGATGGCGGCCTGCCGGAGGCGTTCCTGCGGTGAATTCGCGTCCCGCGATGGTGGCCATCGATCTTGGCGCGGAAAGCTGTCGCGTCTCGCTGCTGCAGTGGCAGGGCGATGCGCCGGCGATCCGCATGGTGCATCGCTTTGCGAATGGACCGGTGCCGCACGGCCAGAGCCTTCACTGGGATCTGGACCGCATCTGCCGGGAGCTGGATCCGGGGCTGCGCCAGTGCGCGGAACTTGCGCCGGAAGGCATCGCATCCATTGGAGTCACGGGGTGGGCCGTGGATTACGTGAGGCTCGATCCCCAGGGACAGCCAGTTGCAAGCCCTTACTGCTATCGCGATCTGCGCGCAGCCAGGGCTATGGCGGAGGCGCACCAGCGCATCTCCCCCGAACGCCTCTATGCTGTGACCGGCGTGCAGATTCAGTCGATCAACACCGTCTATCAGCTTTACGCGGACAGGCTCAGCGGCATACCCGTCGGCACGCCGTGGGTGAATCTGCCGGAGTACATTCTCCACTGGCTGGGCGCGCCGCGGGTGGCCGAATACACCAACGCGTCTCACACCGCGCTGCTGGATACGACCACGAAGGGCTGGTCGCAGGAAATTTTCGACGCCCTGGGACTGGATGCGGCGGCGGCTCCGGAGCTGGTGCCGCCGGGCTCCGTTCTCAGCCCCGTCAGGAATCCTCTGCGCGCGCTGCCGGCGTTTCAGCATACCCGGCTGGTCGCTCCCGCATGCCATGACACCGCCTCTGCGATTGCGGGCATCCCCGCGAAGGATGATTCCTGGGCCTACATCAGCTCGGGGACGTGGTCGCTGGTTGGCGCGCTGCTGCCGGCACCACACAAAACTCCGCAGGCCTGCCGCAAAGGCTTCACCAATCTCGGCGCGGCGACCGGAGACATACTGTTTCACTGCGGGATTCCCGGCATGTGGCTGCTGCGGCAGTGCAGGAACGTATGGGAAGAGACGGCGCCCTGCTCGCTCGAGGATCTGACGGACGCGGCGCAGAAGCTGCCCGCGCCGGAATACGCGCTGGATCTCGACGACCCGGCCTTTCTGTCGCCTGGTGACATGCCGGCCCGCATCAACGATCAACTGGCTGCGCGCGGAATCGCTCCACTTTCCAGCGGTTACGAGGCGGCTCCCGTCTTCGCCCGCCTGATCTTCCATAGCCTTGCTCACCGCTATGCCGCGCTGCTGCGGGATCTGCGCGAGATGACGGGCAAGCCACTGGATCGCATCTGCATGGTGGGCGGAGGCAGCCGCAATCAGCTGCTGAATACGATTACTGCGCAGACCTCCGGACTGCCGGTGCAGCGCTGCTCAGCCGAGAGCTCCACGCTCGGCAGCTTCGCCATACAGTGGGCACGGATCGAGCATCCCAACGCGTCCCTCGATGCCGGGTGTCTCGGGCGGTACGCCGGACATTTGAACCAGGAGGCGATTGGAGCACATGTCGACTAACTCGGGTTTGGGTCGGTGGACGCAGGGCTGGACGACGGAAGCTTTTGTCAGGCCACCGTCGCCGGTGAAAAAGTTGTAATACTTAAGGTGGAAACCATGGATCGATTCGCAAAGCTTGCGTCAACAGCAGCGCTCTTCATTGCCGGAGCAATGGCAGCAGCCCAGATGGGAAATCCGGCCAATGGGCCAACAACCATTCCCGATAACCAGCTCGACCCGGCCAGGAATCTGTCCGGCGCGACACTGGAATCTGCGCTGCACAAGCCACTGCCGGAGCAATATATCTGGACGCGCGCCGATGCCGTCCCTCCGCGCCCATGGGTTGCGAACGGATGGGATCGCGGCAGTCACGAGGACCTGGCTCCTCACTATTTCCGGCGTGTCTTCGAGGTGAAGGCGGCTCCGGTACATGCCACGCTGTACCTGGCGGGTCCGCGCAAAGCGACGATCTGGGTCAACGGGCAGGAAGTTGGCAGCTACGATCTCAACCTCGACTTTCCGATGGGCATCCGTGTCTACGCGTGCGATGTCACCGATGCCCTGCGCGCCGGGAAAAACGTTCTTGCCATCGAAGCGGTACGTGGTCCTGACCACGGCAGCGGAGCCGCGAACCGGCTGAGCGTGCAACAGGCTCATGGCGAGGTGCTGGCCGCGATGATCGTGCCCGGCCCGCGCGGCATTGAGGCCTTCCCGCTGGTGATGAGCGATGCGCAATGGAAGGCAACGATGGAGCCGCCGCCTGCCGGATGGCAACAGGCGACTTTCGACGATTCGAGCTGGCCTGCCGTCGACGATCTGTCGGGCATCGAAGGATCGATTCATCTCTTCCAGTGGAATACCGACGCAGGCATGTACGCGTGGCCCGGATACGACGGCATCTCGCCGTTTCTCGCGCACTACTCGCTGAAGGCAGCCACCGTGAGCCATGTTTATGGCGGGGTCGGCACGATTGAAAATGCCCAGTCCCTCGCCGCCGGTGCCGCAGAGGGGGATCTCACGATTACCCTTCCGCAGGAGCACATCTCGCGCTACAACGCGCCACAGATCCTGCTGGATTTTGGCCGCGAGGTCACGGGGCGACTCGAGTTGCAGTCGGATTCCGATCAGCCTGCCGAAGTTACCGTGCAATACGGCGAATCGGAGGCGGAAGCCTTCATGCAGCCGTATCTCGGCATTGACCCGGTCTATCTGCCGCCTCACGGAACGGCCTACGGTCCCAAGAGCGCCTTCCGCTATGCGATCGTTCGCTTCACCGGCGGCCGCCTGGCACGCTTCCGCAGCATCCGTCTGGATGGAATTGCCTACCCCGTCCGGTACCAGGGCTCGTTCGAATCGTCCGACCCTGAGCTGAACAGGATGTGGACCATTGGCGCGTACACCGCGCATCTCTGCATGCAGGACGATATCTGGGACGCGCCGAAACGCGATCGTGGGCGCTGGATGGGAGATCTCGATGTCAGCGGCCGCACCATCGCCGATGTCTTCGGCGATGACTTCCTCATGCAGGATACCCTGAACCGGCTCATGGGCTCCGCGCCCGTTGAGCGTCACGTGAATGGCATTCCCGGCTACTCCGCTTTCTGGTTGTCCGGCGAAAAGGAATTCTATCTGCACACGGGCTCGATGCAGCAGCTCGAAAGCGTGCACACCCGGCTGGTGCAGCTGCTTGAATATATGGAGAAAGACCTGAATGATCAGGATCTCTTCTCCGACAACACGCATGCCTGGCCCTTCGTGGACTGGTCGCCCGACATGAACGGCTACGATGCCCAGACCCGGATGGCCACGCAATTTGAGTATTATTCAGCATTCCGCGATGGTGCCTGGCTGCTGCGCGTGCTGCATGACGCGAAAAACGCAGCCCGCATCGAGCAGGAAGCGGATGCGCTCAGGGCTGCGGCTCAGAAGTACATGCTCGATGCGCAGGGATCGTTTGGAGACCGATGGCAGCCAAACGCCTACGCGGTTCTCTCCGGCGTGGCCAGCCAGGACCAGTACCCCGGCATCTGGAAGAACTCGCTCTCGGATGTGGGGCACATCGAGTACAACCCTTACATCATCACGCCCTATTACAACTTTTATGTCGTCAGCGCCATGGCTGAGATGGGGCATCGTCAGGCGGCTCTCAACTGGATTCGCCAGTACTGGGGCGGCATGGTGCAGGAGGGCGCGACCAGCTTCTGGGAAGGCTACGATCCCACCTGGTACAAGGGCTCTCTCTTCCATGAGTCGCTGCAGGCAGACAACATGTCCGGCTTGCGGGTGAGCCTGGCGCATGGATGGTCCAGCGGAGTCACGCCGTGGCTCATGGCGCAGGTGCTGGGCATTCAGCCCACCGCCGGCGGCTTTGCCACGGTGAACATTCGGCCCGACCTGCTCGGGCTGAAGTGGGCCAGGGGAACCGAGCCCACCCCGCACGGGCTGCTCGGAGTCTCGATTCGCGACGACGATGGATATACCACCACCGTCACTCTGCCCGCCGACGTTCGGGCCAGCGTCTCTGTTCCCGTCCTGTCGTCAGGCGCCCGGGTGCTCGTGAATGGCCAGGCGCAGCCCAGCACTCGCGCTGAGTCCGGCAAGCGTTCCATCGTCGTCCTCAGCGGTCAGGGAACCTATGTGATCACTTCTCCCTGATCGAGCAAGCGCCAGCAGGAGGAGTGGCTCCCGGTGTGCCATGGAACCAGCGACCCCGCCTTTGGATGAGAAGCTCGGAGGGACCTGCAACCTGGCCTGAGCAAGCGGGCGGCGAGTCGAACGGCTCTGCCCGACCCTGGCAGATGCGGAAGAGCACAGACCTGTCCGCGCTTTCCGACCCCTCGCGCCGTGGGCGGCCCGAAGAATCCGAGTCCCGGAGGGATGGCGCTGTGGATTCCCCGTCCACCTCCCAATGACGCACCCTGCTCCAAATTCCGCAATGCCGGTCAACCACCCGAAATCAGCACATCAGACTGCCCATCGCCCCATACGTCGTAAGCGGTCAAGTGGCTCAGAGGTGAAACACCATTTGCGGGCAGGAGCATGAGGGTACAATACTGGACCAATGACCCTGGAGGAAGTGCGTCGCTTTTTCGCGGAAGAGATCCAATATTTTGCCAATGTAAAGAGCCCGGACCTGGTCGCAGCGTTCGCAAAGGTGCCGCGTGAGATGTTTGTCGGACCGGGGCCATGGAAGGTGGGATTGACCCGTTTTCTGGAGACTCCGGACGCAGATCCGCGACACGTCTACCACAACCTGCCCGTCTCGCTTGATGAGTCACGCAATCTGAACAATGGGCAGCCTGGTTCCCTTGCGATCTGGATTGATGCGCTTGAACTGAAAACCGGGGAGCGCGTTTTTCACCTTGGCGGCGGTGTCGGCTACTACGACGCGATCCTTGCGGAGGTTGTTGGACGGACAGGCGCAGTTGTGGTCGCCGAAGTGGACGCAGATTTGGCAGCACGCGCGCAGAGGAATCTGGCGAACTATGCGAATGTGACCGTACACGCGATCGACGGTACCGAGTTTGACCCGGGCGACTGCGACGCAATCCTGATCAATGCGGGTTGTACGGAGATCCATTCCTGTTGGCTCGACCGCCTGCGCGATGGAGGCCGCCTGATGATTCCGCTCACGATCAAGACAGAGATACCCGGCATGGCTCCGGAACGGCAGACGAATCTCGGCGCGGGAATGATGGTCAAAGTCACGCGACGCGGTTCCGCGTTCCCTGCAGCCGTGCACTCATCGATAGCCATCTTCTCGTGTACAACCATGCGAGACGCCGAGTCCGAAGCGGATCTCCGCAAGGCATTGGCCACGCGGCTGATCGCGAGATTGCAATCTGTCCGCCGCGATGCACACCAGCCAGACGAGACGTGCGTGCTCCATCGCAATAATGTTTGCCTGAGCACCGCAGCCGGTGAGGTGAATCCGTAATTTGGGGCTGCCGAAAAGCCAAGTCCTTCCAGCTGAATTCAGCTGTCCGTACAGTCGGCATGCCAGTGCTTTGGCCATCCTGGCGGAAGAGCCGAATCCGAAACTTCCGCAATGCCGGGTAATTCAGCAATTTGCCGCGCTATGGCACGAACCAGGAGCTCTCAGCGACTCGGCGCGTAATAGCCGGCGTTAACATCGATGGTCGTGTCAGGTCTTGAAGTGCCCACATAAATCTCATGGAAACTTCCATCGTGGGTCAGCTGCGCCGGACGGTAAACCAGCCAATATCGATCGCGAACATCGGCGTCGATCCAGTTCAGGTCGCGGCGAACCTCTGCATTACCCTCATCGAGATAGAACATACGGCCGCCCGTTTCCGAGGTTAAGCGGGACAGGTTTGCGGGACCAGTGGATGGTCCCTGTTCCTCAGGACGAAAGACGTAGACCGCCGTGTTGGCTCGCTGGCATTCGTCAACAGCACTTTTTAGGTCGACCTGGCTGGAAGTGTCCTCGCCGTCAGTGAAAAGCAGGATCAGATTGCCGGAAGCAGGACGATCCGATTCTCCGAACTGGTAAAGGCAGGCGCTGTAGACAGTCTCGAACAGGGCTGTGCCACCACTTGGATTGGCCGATCCGGGAACCGCTTCGCTGACCCCGGCAGCAAGCGCACGAGGATCGCCGGTCCATGGCTGGAGGATTCGGGAGATGTAGCCAAAGTCATCAATAAAGGCACGGTCGGTCTTCAGGTGCAAATACCGCTCGACGTACTCGGTCGCGACAGCGCGGCTGCGATCGCTGGCCCCCTGCATGGACTCGCTGGTGTCGAGCAGAATTCCGGCATGGACAGGCTGGTCACGAAGCAACTTGAGAACGAGGATTTTGCGCGGCGGCTCGAGATTGTCGTAGATTGTCAAATCGCTCGGGGTCAGATTGTTTACACATTGACCGGCAGCATCGTAGGCATGGAAAGTGAGGCTGACCTCGTTCACTGCGACCGTAAACAGCGGTCCGGAACCAGCCACGGAAGACTGAGCCATCGATGGCCGCGTCATCACCCCAAGCGACAGGATCAGCGAACAAGCCAGTGTCGGTACGCGGTGCGTTCGCGATGATGAGAACCAGACAGATTGCGGAAACCGGAGTTCGATCGCCATTGTGCCCGGCTTCCATTATCCATCGGGTCGATCCGTCGGATCGGATGGCCGGCCGCTCGGAAGTTACACCTGCCTGACTGCACCTTCCCCTGCGGTCGTTCGTCCGTTCTCCTCAACGCTGCTGCAATATGCTCCGGCACGGGAGAGAATTGGCAGCGTCATTGCGCAGGCGGACTCCCGGACGAGCGTAGCTGCCTGATCAGCGCCTGGGAATCGGGCCGGCCGCGGAGAGGAGCGAGATCGGGGCTGGTTTCGAGTGTCTCCGGCTCCAGGAATCCGGCTGCGGCCATCTGTTGCAGCCGCTCCATCACACGGTCCGGCTCGGCCTGTGCTTCGGGCAGCGTCGGCACTGCCAGCCTCACAGATCTGCGCAATGCCGGGATGGTGCAAACGCCCCAGCGCCTGAGACTCCTGCTCGAAACGGCGCAGCAGATCCGGGCTGGCCCATGCGGCCTTGATGACTTTCCGCGCGACCCTGCGCCGCGGCTGGTCCGGCTCCGCCTCGTAGACCGCGCCGGTGCCGCCCTCGCCCAGCAGGCGAAGGATGCGGCAGCTGCCGATGGCGGCCGGAATCCGCCGCTTATCTCCCGACGCCGGCTGCAGCCAATGGAAGGGTTGCAGCGTCGCCGGTCAACGCTCCGGGTGCCTGCAGTGTTGTCAGGTCATCGGGCAGCGGCGTGAACCTCCGCGGGAAACCAACTGCAGCCCAGCATGACGAATGGCTCGGCCGCTCTTCAATCGAAAACTACGCCGCGATGTTTACCGATGCGTTATTTCAGTAACGCCGATCATACGCCGGCGCCACCTGATGCTCAGGCGAATCACTCGCCGATTTCGCACACCCTGCCCCCCAACTACACTTTCCTCATGACGAGAGAACGTTGGGCCCAGACAGGAATCACGACTCAATTCCTCATCGTCGTCAGGACCCTGGGTGAGTGCTTCCGGCTCAGGCACGTCCACGGCGCGAACTTCTCTGTCGCAGTCGCGATGCCGTATGTGGGTGGCGCCTTAATAGCTGCTTGCTCCTGCCGGGCAGGCGTGACCCTGTACTTCTTCCGACGCTACACGCTGTCCGCCTGGACCGCGCTGGCGACCGTAGTCATTCTGCTGCTGTACAAAATCATGATGATCGGCTGGTAATGGCCGCTCGCTTCGAACGTGAAGACGATGGAGAACTCACGCGCAGGTCAGCGGTGAAGCACAGCAACTGCAGGCGCGAACTTCCTGCGTACCATGACCTCACCAGCCCGGTTCAGACCAGCCAGATGGAAAACAGTTTTGCCCCGATCGATGTCAGTCCTGTCGAGTTCCATGGACCGCCTCCTGTGCTCACCTCTTACGTTCCCGGAAGGGAAAGAGGCAGCGGGCCATACCAATTCGTTTCGCCACCACATGACTTCAGCGGGCGCCATGTCGCAAAAGATTCGTCGCAGAATGTGCGCGGCCAGTAAGGGCACCCTGAAATCGTCCGCCAGGGCCTGCCATTGCAGGCGTCAAGCCGCCATGGTCGTGACAGAGAGTTCAGGTTAACGCTGCCAGGGCGAAGTGCTGATGTGCTATTGTTCTGTCAACTTTCCAGGTCATCCGGGCATCGTGTCCCGGGTCAGAGGCCCATTGAATGGGGCGCAGCAGCTCGCGCGTAATGTCGCGCTCATGGTTCTGGGCGGAGCGCTCGGGGCCGGTATTGCGCTCGCCGGCGCGCGCGAGCTCCAGATCCGATTTTCAGAAGAAGGCCTGTTGCGCTACGCGCAGATCGTCCTGCGTATGGGCGATAACGCTGCGATGGAGACCCGAAGAGCCGCGCTCCAGTTTTCCAGCGACAACCTGCCATTCTGCTCCGACGAGGAACTGGCCGCCATGCGCCGCTTTGTCTACAACGCGGCATTTGTCAAGGATCTGGGGCGGGAAAAGGACGGATATCTTTATTGCACGTCCGGGCTGGGCAGGCTCGAAAAGCCGGCCAAACTGCCGGTCCCGACGATCGCAGTTCTCAGCCCGGATCTGGCAATCCATGCGAACATAACTCCTCAGGACAAGCTGCTGCTGGCGCCCAATTCGAGCGGGATTGTGATGGTTGCGGAAGGCGTGACGGCCGTGGTTAACCCTGCGCTGCTGGCGCAGGTGGACAATCCGCCCATGCGGGCCACCGGGCTGATCTACGATCGGGAGCATCAGACCGTGGCCCGCGCATTTGGCCATTCCATCCCGCTGCCGGCCAGCGAAGTGCTCGCGCAACGGCCGGTGAAGCAGGACGGGATCTACTACCAGCCGCTCTGTTCCAGCCATTTCAGCGTGTGCGTGGTTGCCGCCGAGTCGCGGCACGACATGCTGACCTTTCATCCGGGATACTTTGTCAGCTACCTGGTGACGGCTTCCTTGTTCAGCACAGTGGGGGGGGCTGTTGGGGATTCTGATCGTGGCCACCGCGCTGCTGTTCTATCACCGGCAGCGCTCGCTGGAGCGCCGTCTGCGGCGCGCGGTTCGCCGGCGGCAGGTGACGTGCGCCTATCAGCCGATCGTGAATCTGCAATCGGGAGAGATCGTGGGTGCGGAGGCGCTGGCGCGCTGGACAGATGAATCGGGCGAATCGGTGCCTCCCGACGTTTTCATCGCCGTGGCGGAGAATGCCGGCTTTATCGGCGAGCTGACGTCGTTGGTCATGGAAAACGTGCTGCACGACCTTGGCGAGATGCTTGTGCATGAAAGTCTCCATGTCACGATGAACATCTTTGCGGCGGACCTGACGGACGAAGGCTTTTTCCCGCACCTGGAGCAATGCCTTCGGCGAAGCGGCGTGCCTCCGGCGGCGCTTGGTTTCGAAATCAGCGAGCACGCCACCGCACTGAAGGACGATGCCATTGCCGTCATTGCGCGGCTGCGCCTGGCCGGCCACGTGGTCTACCTGGACGACTTCGGAACCGGGTACTCGAGCCTTGCCTACCTTCACGATCTGCACGCCGACGCGATCAAGATCGACCGCACCTTTACAAAGACCGTCGGGACGGAAGCGGTCACTGCGTCGGTGTTGCCGCAGATTCTCGACATGGCGTGCAGGCTGGGGCTGAAAGTGACCGTGGAGGGGATCGAAACCGAGGAGCAGGCGGCTTATTTCCGCCGCACGTGCGCGGGCGTGATGGGCCAGGGATGGCTGTTCGGAAGGCCGGTTTCCGCGGCGGAAATCATCGCTCTCATCGAATCGCGCAACGGCGAGAGCACGAAGAAAGGCACGGCCGGTTCTCTGTAGCGAGTTCCTGTGACAAGTACCTCAGCGTGATCCGGAAGCGTGCCAGGCGAGCACTTGTGAGGTGCAATGCAGGGTTCGGCCCTGTCACCGGCCAACCGGCAGTTCCGAGGCTATGGCATCCTGCGGCCTGGCTCCCGTGGGTTAAACTTCCGGATTGCCAGTCCATCCACAACCTGGAAATCCGGAATTCCGCAGCACTCCACGAGCGCTTATGGCGATCGCGCACTCGTCGAGAATCGCTCATGGCGACATGGAGCAGTCCACCTATTTTGCGTCTTTTCCGCCCCTCGGCCCAGGATGCCGGAAAGCAAAGAACCGCTGATTGGGGGGTATGATGATTTGCCCGCCTGGCAACCGAGGAGGAGGTACTGATGACGACGGACACAGACGGAGCCATCCGGATTGGACAGTTGGCGATTCGATTCCTGCTCGACGGCCCCGCGTCGGGAGGTTCCGTCGCGGTCTTCGAGTTTGAGGTTCCGGCTGGCGCAACGGTTCCGGCCGCGCACAGTCATGCATGATGGATACGAAGAGATTATTTACGGTCTCCAGGGAGTGGTGAGCATGACGCTGGAGGAACAGCGGATCGAAGTCGGTCCGGGCAGGGCTGCTGTGCATCCCGCGCGGAGCGGTCCACCGCCTCGACAATCTTCACTCCGCATCAGCCAGGGCGCTCGCGATCATCAGTCCCGGCATCCTTGGCCCGGACTGCTTCCGCGAGATTGCTGTCGTTGTTATGGCCGTAAACGGAGGACCTCCGGACCACGTGGCGATCGCCGCTGTGATGCGGCGCCACGGCCTTAACCCGGCACCGTGACAGGTACCGGGCAGCCTTGCGCGCAAAGACGGGAGAGAATGCCGCAAGGATCGCCCTGGATTCCGATCATTGCCGTAAGGCTCTACCGGTCGCTCGTCAGCCTGCAGGAATAACTCGTGCTGATTCCACACAGCTTCTCCGCCAAATCCAGCCAGCATATTTGGCTGGCTAATTCCTCCAAACCGCTATTCTGAACTTAGGATAGAAAAGAGAGAAAGCCCGCCTGCGCGCGGGCTTTTTACTTCTGCCCGGTCGTTTTTCCACCGCCGTGCCGGCCTTGCTGGCCGCTGTCTTTCTCACTGGAAAACCCATGCCCCTCTTCTGCACCGCTCTCCATGAGGGCCTGCCTTGCGGCCTGCTCGCCCGCCCCGGCCGGTCCTTTTGCTCCGGGCACGATCCGCGCGCCTGCGACAGGCAGTCACGCCAATACTTCCATCAGCGCGGTGAGCGGGCTGCAATCTCGCCCTCCGTGGCCAGGATCACTGCTTCGCCCACAGTCCTCGCTCCTGCCGTGCTGAGGAAGGCGCCCTTCCGGTAAACCCCGCACCAGGCGGCAGAAGCAGCAGGCGAAGTGGCTACTTTTCAGCACGACGCCACTCATCCCCGGCGACCTCAAATAACGCTCGCAGTTTCAGCACCTTGCCACTGCTCAGGGGCACAGGGAAGGCACCTCCTTACTCTTCAGCAGCGTAACGTTACCGAAAGGAGCCCATCCACCAGGCCAAATCCCGGGAACCGCGCCCGCAGTCCATGAATTTCTCCGTGAATTTCTCCGCTTCCTTTCCCGCGCGCTTCCTGCGATACTTGATCGTGCCCGCCTGGTTCGTCCAGCACACAAAATCCAAAAAGGTGACGCAGAAATGTCCGCAAAGTACATTTTTGTGACCGGCGGAGTTGTGTCCAGCCTCGGCAAGGGCCTTGCCGCCGCCTCCATCGGCTGTCTCCTCGAAAGTCGCGGCCTCACTGTCAACCTGATGAAGTTCGATCCGTATCTGAACGTCGACCCAGGCACCATGTCCCCGTTTCAGCACGGCGAAGTCTTCGTCACCGACGACGGCGCGGAAACCGACCTCGATCTCGGCCATTACGAGCGCTTCACCCACGCCAAGCTCGCCCGCGAGAACAACTGGACCACCGGTCGCATCTACGAGCAGATCATCACCCGCGAGCGCCGCGGCGACTACCTTGGCAAAACCGTCCAGGTCATCCCGCACGTCACCAACGAAATCAAGGGCGCCATGCGCAAGGTGGCGTCGGAAAACTCCGTCACCATCGTCGAGATCGGTGGCACCGTCGGGGACATCGAATCGCTTCCCTTCCTCGAGGCCATTCGCCAGATGCGCCAGGAACTTGGCCGTGAAAACACCGTCTTCGTCCATGTCACGCTCGTTCCCTGGATCGGCGCCGCCCAGGAGCTGAAGACCAAGCCCACGCAGCATTCCGTGAAGGAGCTGCTCTCCATTGGGATTCAGCCGGACATCCTGCTCTGCCGCACCGACCGCCATCTCTCCCGCGAGGTCAAGAGCAAGATCGCGCTCTTCTGCAACCTCGAGGATCAGGCTGTGATTACCGCCCGCGACGTCGACTCCATCTACGAAGTCCCGCTCACCTTCGCTCGTGAGGGCGTCGACCGCCTCGCGCTGAAGTACCTCCACGTCGACGCGCCCGAGCCCGACCTCAGCAAATGGTCCGATCTCGTCCACCGCTGCTACAACCCCCGCGACGAGGTTTCCATCGCCATCTGCGGCAAGTACGTCGAATACGAGGACAGCTACAAATCGCTCAAGGAAGCCCTCGTCCACGGCGCGCTCGCCCTCAATCTCAGGCTCAGCGTCACCTGGATCGAAGCCGAGGGTCTTGAAGACCCCGGCTACGAGGCGCAGCTCCGCGGTTACGACGGCATCCTCGTTCCCGGCGGCTTCGGCAAACGCGGCATCGAAGGCATGCTCAACGCCATCCGCTGCGCCCGCGAGCGGAATGTCCCTTACTTCGGCATCTGCCTCGGCATGCAGACCGCCTGCATTGAATACGCCCGCAACGTCTGCGCCCTGCAGGGCGCCAACTCGAGCGAATTCGATCCCGCCACGCCGCACCGCGTCATCTACAAGCTGCGCGAGCTCACCGGCGTCGAGGAAATGGGCGGCACCATGCGTCTCGGCGCCTGGACCTGCCTGCTCCAGCCCGGCTCTGTCGCTGCCCGGGCATATGGCAAAACCGAAATCTCAGAACGTCACCGTCATCGTTACGAATTTAATCGTGACTACGAGGCGCTGCTCACCGGCGCCGGCCTCCAGATCACGGGCACCACCCCCGACGGCACCTACGTCGAGATCGTCGAGATTCCCGGACATCCCTTCTTCCTCGGCTGCCAGTTCCATCCGGAATTCAAATCCAAACCGCTCGAGCCGCATCCGCTCTTTGCGGCTTTTGTGAAGGCGAGCTACGAGAACCGCCTGAAATCCCGTCGCGAAGAGCCCGCGAAAGCCGAAACCGTCCAAAGCTGAAACCTGGCTGCTGGCCGCTGCCCTGTGACTGAGGTCACTGACGCCCCGCTCCCGCCGCGCTATTCAGGAAGGCAGCCCCAACGGGAGCCGCTATGGACTATCTCAGTCGCGCCTGCCTGGAAGCTGTCTCCGCCGCCAGCTTTCGCGCCCGCCATCCCTATCCCTGGTCCTCTCTGGAGAACAGCCTCACGCCCGAAGGCTACGAGGCGCTTCGCCAGACCATGCCCGACACCGCGCAGGCCGACAAACAGGTCGGCAAAAAGCGTGGCTACGGCCAGGCGCCGCACGATCGCTTTTTGCTCCACTACCGCCCCGGCGTCGAAATCGCTCAGCCCTGGAAGGAATTCCTCGCCGAGCTGCAGGGCCCCGTCTACCAGGACTTTCTGCGTCGCATGCTCGGCCCGCACAACTTCATCCCCACCTTTGAGTGGTATTACGCCTGGCAGGGCTGCGCCGTCTCGCCGCACTGCGACGCTACCCGCAAGTTAGCCACGCATATCTTCTACTTCAATACCGAGCAGGACTGGAAAGCGAGTTGGGGCGGGCAGATCCTCATCCTCGACAGCGAGCGCCGCTTCGCCGCGCATTCCGCGCCGCAGTTCGACGATCTGAAAATCGCCGCCGCCCTTGAGCCACGCGGCAACGGCAGCCTGCTCTTCCAGCGCACGCCGCATTCCTGGCACGGCGTTCGCCCGCTGCAGTGTCCGGAAGGCAGCCTGCGCCGCCTCTTCATCGTTACCGTCAACGTGCCCAGCTTCCAGGTGTGGTGGCGCCGCATGCGCGGCAAGGATCCCGACGGCTTCCGCCTTGAAGCTGCCTGAATCGCAGCCCTGTACCCTGCACCCTGCACCCTGTACCCTGTTTTTGTGAGTTCCGAATTCGAAATCGGTCCCGTCCGCGTTGGCAACGGACGCCTTTTTCTCATCGCCGGCCCCTGCGTCATCGAGAGCGAGGCCCATGTCCGTAAAATGGCCGACGCGATACAGCGCATCGCCGCGGACCTCGACATCCCGTCGATCTTCAAAGCCTCGTTTGATAAGGCCAATCGCACCTCCGTTTCCAGTTTTCGCGGCCCTGGCGTCAAAGAAGGCACGGCCATCCTGCGCCGCCTCGCCGAATCCACCGGCCTGCCCGTCCTCACCGACGTGCACGAGCCCGCTCAATGCGAAGTCGCCGCCGAAGGCGCCGATGTCCTTCAGATTCCCGCGTTCCTCTGCCGCCAGACCGATCTGCTCGTTGCCGCCGCCCGCACCGGCCGAGCCATCAACGTCAAGAAAGGCCAGTTCGTCGCGCCCTGGGACATGCGTCACGCCGTCGAGAAAGTCGCCTCCACCAGCAATCCGCGCGTCTTCCTCACCGAGCGCGGCGCCAGCTTCGGTTACAACAATCTCGTCGTCGACATGCGTTCGCTCGCCGTCATGCGCGCCTTCGCGCCTGTCGTCTTCGACGCCACGCATTCGGTCCAGATTCCTTCCGGCTCCAGCGGTGTTTCCGGAGGTCAGCCGGAGTTCATCCCGCTGCTGGCCCGCGCCGCCGTTGCCGCCGGTATCGACGGTATCTTCCTCGAGGTCCACGACAATCCGGCTCAGGCCAGATCCGACGGCGCCAACGCCCTGGATCTGAAGAACCTGAAACCTCTGCTCGAATCTCTCCTCGCGATTCATCAGTCCGCTGCCGTTCCGGTTTCATCTCCGAGGTAGTCCTGGCGCGGACGTGCCGGTCGCCCGGGAGGTCAGTCCCGGCCAGCCCCGTGCGACAATGAGGGGACAGGCCATGAAATCGCCCGCCGCTGTCGCGCCGTCGCCCGCCACAATCACGCCGGAGCTGCTGGCCCGGCATGGCATCACTCCGGACGAATACCGCCGCATCCAGGACGCGCTCGGCCGCACGCCAGGTCTCACTGAGCTGGGCATTTACAGCGTCATGTGGAGCGAGCACTGCTCCTACAAATCCTCCAAAGTGCACCTGAAGCGCCTGCCCACGCGCAGCAAGCTCGTCGTTCAGGGGCCAGGCGAAAACGCCGGCATCATCGACGTCGGCGACGGCTGGGCCTGCGCCTTCAAGATCGAGTCGCACAACCACCCCAGCTATATCGAGCCCTATCAGGGCGCGGCCACCGGCGTCGGCGGCATTCTGCGCGACATCTTCACCATGGGTGCGCGCCCGCTGGCCGTCATGGACTCGCTCCGCTTCGGCCCGCTCACTCCCGACCGGGACACGCCTGAAGATCTGTTTCACAGGAACCACTCCGTCGTCGAAGGCGTCGTCCACGGCATCGCCGGCTACGGCAACTGCTTCGGGGTTCCCAATCTCGGCGGCGAAACCAAGTTCGAGCCCTGCTACTCCGGCAATCCCCTCGTGAACGCGTTCGCCCTCGGCCTCGTTCGCCGCGATGAAATCTTCTATGCCAAAGCCAGCGGCATCGGCAATCCGGTCATTTACGTCGGTGCGCGCACCGGCCGCGACGGGATCCACGGCGCGACCATGGCCAGCGAAGAATTCAGGGAGGGCTCGGAACAAAAGCGTCCCAACGTCCAGGTGGGCGATCCCTTCATGGAAAAGCTTCTTCTCGAAGCCTGCCTCGAAGCCATGAAGACCGGCGCCGTCGTCGGCATTCAGGACATGGGCGCTGCCGGCCTCACCTGCTCCACCTGCGAAATGGGCGCGCGCGGCGGCGTCGGCCTCGAGGTCGAGCTGGACCACGTCCCTCAGCGCGAAACCGGCATGTCCGCCTATGAGATCATGCTCAGCGAATCGCAGGAGCGCATGCTCCTCGTCGCCGAGAAAGGCCGCGAGCACGAAGTCCTCCGCGTCTTCGACAAATGGGGTCTTGAAGGCGTCATCGTCGGCACGGTCATTCCGGAGCCGCGCCTGCGCATCTTCCAGCACGGCGAGCTGGTCGCGGACATTCCCAACCGGTCCCTCACCGATGATGCGCCCGTCTACCATCGTCCGGTCGGCACGTGGTCGCGTCCCGACCAAATCAAAGTCCCGCTCGACCCTCCGCCGCAGATCCTGGAAGAGTTGAAGAAGCCGCGCGACTACACCGCCGACCTCAGAAAGCTGCTCGCCTCGCCGAACATCTGTTCCAAACGCTGGGTCTACGAGCAATACGACTCCATGGTGCAGACCAACACCGTGCAGGGGCCCGGCGGCGAAGCGGGCGTGATGCGCATCAAGAATTCGGGAAAGCCGGGGCACGAACGCGGCCTCGCCATGGCGCTCGCCGGCAACGGTCGCTGGTGCTATCTCGACCCGAAACTCGGAGCCATGCTCGCCGTCGCTGAAGCTGCGCGCAAAGTCGCCTGCACGGGAGCCACGCCCGTCGCCGCGACCAACTGCCTCAACTTCGGCAATCCGGAGAAGCCGGAGATCATGGCGCAGCTCTCCGCCGCCATCGACGGCATTGCCGAAGCCTGCACCGCGCTGGGCACGCCGATCACCGGCGGCAACGTGTCTCTGTATAACGAAACCAGGGGCGAAGGGATTTACCCCACGCCCGTCGTCGGCGTGGTGGGGATCATCGACGATGCGACGAAAGCGGTTGGATCGGACTTCGCCCGGACGGGCGACGTTCTGCTTCTGGTCGATGCTGGCGGCGCCGCCGGGCCATCGGCTTTACAGAATTTGGGTTCCTCGGAGTATGCGAAGGTGGTTCTGAACTCGCAGTGGGGGAATCCTCCATCCAAATGCGCGCCGTTCCTTGGAGGCGAAGCTCAACTCCACAGGCGGCTGGCGCAACTCGCGAGCGAGCGGCTGGTTCACGCCGCTCTCGATGTTGCAGACGGCGGTCTCGCCGTGGCACTCGCGAAAGGTTGCTTTGCGCACGCGACGGGAGTCGATGTTCTGCTGCAATACTACCCTGGCGAGCCCGGTTACATACGCCTCTTCGGGGAGGAAGCCGTACGCGTCGTGGTCGCCTGTGCGCCGGACAATGTCGCTCGCATCGAAGAGATCTTCCGTGCCCCGCTCGATCCTGTAAAGGACCGCTCCGTGGGCATCTGGAAGCTCGGCTCAGTCACGCCGGGAAGCTTTCGCATCCAGCTGCAGCAATATCAGACTGCTCCGGAAAATCGCCGGCAGCGTGGAGAAATCGTCACATTAATCGACACAAATATTGCCGCCCTGCGCGCTCCTTTTTCCACCGCTCTCGAATCCCAGCTCGCCGCCGAGGTAAACGCGTGAGCCGTCTGCTCCTCGAAGGGTTTCCGGGCGACGAGGACCGCTTTGTATCAGGGCACGACCTGAGTCGTGCCGTTTCAGGGCCGGAAAAGGAGGGGGCATTAGCCCCTGAAGGCCCCGAAGGCGGGTCCCGCGGTGCGCGCAGCACCGACCCGGATCCCAGGCTCCGCGAGCACTGCGGCGTCGTCGCCATCCACGGCCATCCCGACGCCGCTCGCCAGGCCTATCTCGCGCTCTATGCTCTCCAGCATCGCGGCCAGGAATCCGCCGGCATCGCCACCGCCGATGGCACGCACCTCTCCAATATCAAGGGCATGGGCCTCGTCTCCGAAATCTTCACCGACGACGTGATCGCGCGCCTCAAAGGCGACATGGCCATTGGCCACACGCGCTACTCCACCACCGGCGACTCCGCCCTCCTCAATGCCCAGCCGATCCGCGTCGAATCCACCAAAGGCCTCATCGCCATCGCCCACAACGGCAACCTGGTCAACCTCGGCAATCTCCGCGTCCACCTCGAACGCAAAGGCGCGTTCTTCCAGACCACCTCCGACTCCGAGATCATCGTCCAGCTCATCGCGCACTCCCAGGCCACCACCCTCGTCGACGCCATCGCCGACTCGCTTCGCCAGGTCGACGGCGCGTTTTCCATCGTCATGATGACCCGCGATCGCATCTTCGCCGCGCGCGATCCCCACGGATTCCGCCCGCTTTCCATGGGCCGCATTCCCAATCCCGACGGCCCGGACACCATCGTCTTCGCCTCGGAAACCTGCGCCTTCGATCTGCTCCGCGCCAAATTCGAACGCGACGTTCTGCCCGGCGAACTGGTCATGGTCAGCGCCGACGGTGTCACCTCCCGCCAGTACGCGCCGCCAAACCAAACCAGCTGCATCTTCGAGCACGTCTACTTCGCCCGCCCCGACAGCATGATCTATAACCGCTGGGTGCAGGAAAGCCGCGAGGAAATGGGCCGCCAGCTCGCCCGCGAGTCCCACGTCCCCGCGGATCTCGTGGTGCCTGTGCCCGACTCCGGCGTCACCGCGGCCATCGGCTACGCGGCGGAGAGCGGCGTACCCTTCCGCTTCGGCCTCATCCGCAACCACTACGTCGGCCGAACCTTCATCGAGCCCGAGCAGCGCGTCCGCGACTTCGGGGTCAAGCTCAAGCTCAACCCCGTCCGCAATCTCCTCGAAGGCCGCCGCATCATCCTCATCGACGACTCCATCATCCGCGGCACCACCAGCCGCAAGATCGTCCGCATGGTCCGCCAGGCCGGCGCGCGCGAAGTCCATCTCCGCATCAGTTGTCCACCCACCATCTCACCCTGCTTTTACGGCGTCGATACGCCGCGCAAATCCGAACTCATCGCCGCCAACAACTCTGTCGAGGAAATCCGCCAGTTCATCGAAGCCGACTCGCTCGCCTATTTGTCGCTCGAAGGGTTACAAAAAGCCTGCGACGGCGGCGAAGGCAATCGCTACTGCGTCGCCTGCTATACCGGCGACTATCCCACGCAGTGGGTCGACATCGAAGACATTCTCCCCGCCGCCGCGCCCGCTGATTAGCCCGCGCTGCCCATTCGCGCTCGCTGCTTCTCATATCGGAAACGTTGCCTGCTCTGCTTCTCTTCGCGCAACCTCCTCATCTGCAATCGCTTCCCAGTCAGGTGAAGGGAGAATATCCATGCCAACCAGGAAATCCTCGTCGCACAAATCTTCCGGCGGCAGAAAGTACAGCCCGAAAGCGGGCAGGAAAGTCAAGCGCGCCATGCACGAGAAGAAGCACGGCACACTGAAGAGCGGCCGCAGCGGCAGGAAAGTCACCAGCCGCAGGCAGGCTGTCGCCATCGGGCTCTCGGAAGCTCGCCGCGAAGGCGCGATGGTTCCGCGCAATGCGTCCTCCCGCAGCCGTTCCAAAACGAGCAGCAGTTCCTCGCGCTCCCACCGCAGCAGCTCACGCAGCAGTTCCTCCGGATCGTACCGCTCATCTGGATCGCAGCGCAGCTCCGGCCTCCCGTCCCGCAAGTCTTCCACGCGGAAATCCAGCTCCGGCTCGCGCAAAAAGTCCTCCTCCCGCAGCCGCTGAATCGCTCGCCCGGGACCCTCCGCTCACCGGAGGGTCCCCGGCATTTTGACAGACGCCGCAGCCTTTTGGGAGGCGCGCAAGGTCGCCGCTCCCTGCTGGTTGCAGCAACTCAGGATCCGGGCTTCGGCCAATGCCGTCTCTCAATATGCGCCTGCTTCCGCATCCTGGTGCTTCCTGCTACCTTTTCAGGTAGCTCTCATGTCGTTCCCCGCAACCGATCTTTCGCTGCGCGCCTCCGGCACCCGCCTGGTGCGCGCCTGCCTGCGCCAGCCCGTCGACCGCACCCCCGTCTGGTTCCTGCGCCAGGCCGGCCGCTACATGCGCGAGTACATGGAAGTCCGCCGCCATCACTCGCTGCTCGACATCTGCAAACGCCCGGAACTCGCCTCGGAAGTCACCATCACCGCCGCCGAAAAGCTCGACGTGGACGCCGCCATCATCTTCGCCGACCTGCTGTTGCCCCTCGAGTGTATGGGACTCGATTTTGAATTCCAGGCAGGCGAAGGGCCGGTCATTCACAAGCCGCTGCGCGATGCCGCATCGATCGACGCGCTCGAGACCAGCCGCGCCTCCGAACTGACCTACGTCGCTGACGCCATCCAGCGCGTGGTCGCCCATTTCCATGGCCGCCTGGGCATGATCGGCTTCTGCGGCGCACCCTTCACTCTGGCCAGTTACATGATCGAAGGCGGCGGCTCGCGCCATTATGTCGAAACGAAGAAGCTGATGTACAACCAGCCCGGCGCCTGGCGCAAACTCCTCGACAGGCTCGTTGCTGTGCTTCGCGAATTTGCCGCGCAGCAGGTTAGCGCGGGCGCCGACACCATTCAGATCTTCGACAGCTGGGCCGGTGCGCTGGCCGTTCCCGACTACCGCGACTTCGTTCTGCCGGCCACGCGCACGCTGGTGCGCGAAGTCCAGGCGCTCGGCGTCCCGGTCATCTATTTTGGCGTGGACACCGCCAGCCTGTTGCCGGCCATGCGTGAAACCGGCGCCGATGTCCTGGGTTTCGACTGGCGCACTCCGCTTGACTCCGCCTGGCGCGGCCTCGACTACGCCTGCGCGGTGCAGGGCAATCTCGATCCCATCACCCTCTTCGCCGATCCCGAGCTCATCCGTAACCGCGTGCAGCACATTCTCGCCCAGGCCGGTGGCAGGCCCGGGCACATCTTCAATCTCGGCCACGGCATCGTTCCCGGCACGCCGGTGGAAAGCGTGCAGGCTGTCGTGCGCTTCGTACGCGAATACGCGCCTGCGGAGACGCGCCATGCCTGATGCTGTTCTGCTTCTCGCGCATGGCACGCCCGACTCCGCCGATGAAATTCCCGAGTATCTGTCGCACGTGACCGGCGGCCGCGAAATGCCGGAGTCCGTCGTCGAAGAAGTTCGCCATCGCTTCACGCTCATCGGTGGCAGCCCGCTCACCCCGCTCACCCTGCAGCAGGGCTGGCTCCTCGAGCGCGAGCTCGGCCTGCCTGTCTACGTCGGCATGCGCAACTGGAGGCCCTATATCGCCGACGTCGTGCGCCGCATGCGCAGCGACGGCATCACGCGCGCCGTGATCATCTGCCTCGCGCCGCAGAATTCCCGCACCAGCGTGGGCCTGTATCGTCGCGCGGTTTTTGCTGCTGCTGAAGGCGAAATCGAACTGCTCTTCCTCGCCGACTGGGCCGATCATCCCCTGCTTGCCGACGCCTTTGCCGAGCGCCTCCGCGCCGTCCGCGATCCGTTCGCCCGGGACGCGGGTTCGCCGCTTACCGTCCTCTTCACTGCGCACAGCGTTCCCTGCCGCACCGTGCTGAGCGTTCCGCAACTCGACCACCACGCCGCGCCCGAGCCCCCTGATCCGTATCCCGTCGAAGCCAAACTGACCGCGCGCCTCGTCGCCGAGCGCATTCCCGGACTGGCTCCCGAGGATTGGTTCTTCGCCTTCCAGAGCCAGGGCATGTCCGGCGGACCATGGCTCGGCCCCACGGTCGAAGAGACGCTGATCGCGCTGCATCAGCAGGGCGTGAAGCTCCTGATCATCCAGCCCATCGGCTTCCTCTGCGATCACGTCGAGATTCTCTACGACATCGACATCGGCTTTCGCGATTTCGCCGCCAAACTCGGCATCGAGATCCGGCGCCCCGCCTCGCTGAACGACTCGCGCCTCCTCACCCTGGCGATGGCTGACCTGGCCCGCCGCGCTCTGAAATAAACATGCCGCAGTCTCCGCAATCGATGTGCCTGGCAGCGGTGTACTGGCCTCCATCCCCGGCGGTCTGCGCCCGCTCCGCAAGGCGCGCCGGCGACGCCAGGAACCGGTTCCGCAACAGCGCAAACCACCCGCCCGGTGCCGAGCTGTTTTGCCTCGCCGAGGACGGGAACAATGGCCCTGCCGACGTGGGCTTGCTGACGCGGGTCCGGCTTTCCGCAGCGGCCCGTGCCGGCCCGGGCTCATGGGCTCCGGCATCCAGCGCCTTCCGCCACAAATACTCTGAGACAGTCAACCCGGCCTGGGCCGCGCGCTGTTGCATCCGGCGCTCCTGCGCGTTCGAAAGCCGCACCGAGACCCCTTGCCGCCGCTCCTGCTTTTTCGTTCGGATTCTCCACTCGCATGCTGCGAGCCAGCACCTCGCGAAACTCCGGTTTCCCGCTCCTGCGAGCCGCCTGCCTCCGTGCGGACGGCTGGTTCCGCTTCGCTGCCTTCCCGGGAACAAACTGTCGGCGCGGGTGCTTTTTCCGCGTCGGAGCTGCCGCCAGTAATCCCTTCTTCTTCGCTTTGCGCGCCTTTGCGGGTTTTGCAGCAGCTGGCCTCACCGTCCTGGCTGCATCGGCGGCCGGTTTTGCCTTCGCGCTTTGCATCTCCGGCGACGGTTTCCGTCTCGCCGCCGCTGCCGGTCGTGCCGGCTTCGCGCCCTCAGGAGTCAGCGCACGAGCCTTTCGCGCCGAAGTTCGCCCGGCGACCGCCGGCTCTGCCTGCGCCCTGGGCGCCGACGTCTCGGTCGCCATCGGCGCCGACTTCGCCGCAGCCCCAGGGTCTGTCTCCGGCGCAGCGGACGGCGTCGGCGGCTGGGTCAAACGAGGCTTCTCCGGCGCGGCGCGGGGGCCCGCAACCGGCGCTTCGCCTCCTCCACTGGAATCTCGCGAACTCCCCCGGGATTCGGCTTGTGCCCGTTGCGCTTCTCCGGCTGTTTTCCGGCACAGCTCTCAGACCGGTTCAGGATCGGGGAAAGGTCTTCGGCCGGGCGCGCGGCGTGCGTGGCCGCACCGCAAAATCCTCGATGTGCCGAGCCGGAGTGAAATCCCGCGTCCCTCAGTCATCCCAATCAGAGGATTCTCAGAGCCATTCCGCATTCAGAACCGCGCAGCGGCTGTTTCATTCTGGAACGCGCGGCAAAACCGCAACCGCCCTCACCCCGTATTCCGCAGCCCTGCCGCGATCCCGCTGATCGTCCCGGAGATCGCCCGATTCACCTCGTCGGTGTCCTCGCCCGCTCGCTTCCTGCGCAGCAGGTCCACCTGGATCAGGCTCATTGGGTCCACGTACGGATTGCGCAGCAGAATTGATCGCGCCAGCACCGGGTTCGACTCCAGCAGGTCCTTCTGCCCGGTCACCGCCAGCACCGCTTCGCGCGTGCGCTCGAACTCGGCCTTCAGCCTCCCGAAGACCCGCTCGCGCAGTTCCTCATCCGCCACCAGCGACGCGTACAGCGACGCGATCCCCAGATCCGCCTTCGCCAGCGCCATCTCCACGTTGCGCAGCACGTCGATGAACAGCGGAAATTCCGCCATCATCTCCCGGAGCAGCTTCATCCCGCCGGCTTTCTTCGCATATTCGGTCAGCGCCGTGCCCACCCCGAACCACGCCGGAACCAGCAGCCGACTCTGCGTCCACCCGAACACCCACGGAATCGCGCGCAGGTTGGTGAAGTTCATCTCCCCGCGCCGCCGAGCCGGCCGCGAACCGATCCGCGCGTGCTCCAGCTCGCCCACCGGAGTTGCCACCTCAAAGTAGTGCAACACCTCCGGATCGCCCAGGATCCGCTCGCGATAGCACCGAAACGAAATCTCCGACAGATCCCGCAGCGCCGTTTCCCACTCCGGCTGCATCACGCCGGAAAAATGCGCGCCCGGAATCAGCACATTCGGCCGCGCCAGCGCGTCCAGCGATGCCGCAATCATCAGCTCCAGGTTCCGCTCCGCCAGCACCACGTCGGAGTATTTCCAGTTCAGCACTTCGCCCTGCTCGGTAATGCGGATCTGTCCCTCGAACGCGCCCACCGGCTGAGCGTAAATGGCGCGGTGCGTCGGCCCTCCGCCGCGTCCCACCGTCCCGCCGCGTCCGTGAAACAGCCGCAGCCGAACGCCGCACTCCTGCGCCACCTCGTGCAGCGCGCGGTGCGCCTGGTAAATCTCCCACGTACTGGTCAGCATGCCGCCGTCTTTGTTCGAATCCGAGTAGCCCAGCATCACTTCCTGCGTGTTGTTCCAGGAATCCAGCATTTTTTTGTAGCCTGGATTGGACCACAGCTCGCGGCAAATTTCCGGGGCGCGCCGCAAATCCTCGATCGACTCGAACAGCGGCACAGGCATCAGTCCGGGATCGCCGCCCCGCCCCGCCACTTCCACGCCCGCCAGCCGCGCCAGCCACACCACCGCCAGCACGTCTTCCACGCAGGAGGCGCCGCTGACGATGTACTGCCGGATCGCCTCCGGACTGCACCCCGCCTTGATCTCGGCAATCGCGCGAAACGTCTCCAGCACGTCGCGTGTTTCCGCGCTCAGCGGACCCGGCGCCCTGGCGCTCTCCTTCGCGCACCATGCCGAAGCTTCCTCCAGCGCCTTCCGGTGCACGCGCGCGTGCTGCCGGATATCCAGCGTATGCAGATGCAGCCCAAAGGTTTTCACCATGAGCAGCAGGGGATCGACGAGCGTTTCCGCCAGCCGCAGTCCGCGGTTTCGGGCCAGGCTGCGGCGCACCACCCACAGATCCTCCAGGAAATCCGCGGCCGAGCAGTAGGGCGACAACCCTGCCCGCGCGGTTTCCAGCATCTCCGGATCGGAGCTCGGCTTGCCCGCCGTATTCAGCAGCCGCGCCCGCACGCATACCAGATACCGCCGGTACATCTCGAACTCAAAAGTCGCGCCGAACATCGCGTCCGCGCTCAGGTGCAGCTCCGCCTGGAAATCCTTGAGCCGCCCCAGCAGCTCCTCGCTCACCGGCAGTTGCTGCGCCGAGGTGGTCAGCAGGTCGATCATCTGCTGCAGCCGCCCGTCGTAATAGTCCAGCAGCCGAGTCTTTGCTGCCGCAACCGCCTGCCGCGTCACTTCCGGCGTCACAAAGGGGTTGCCGTCGCGATCCCCCCCGATCCACGATCCGAAGCGCAGCAGCAGCGGCAGATCTGTCAGTTCCGCCTCCACACCGTATTCGCTCTTCAGCGCCCCGGCCACCTCCGCGTAAAGCCCCGGCAGCGTGTCGAAGATCGACACGTCGTAATAGTCCAGCCCCATGCGCACTTCGTCTGCGACGGAGGGCCGCCGGCTGCGCACCTCGTCCGTCTGCCACAGCGCGGTAATCTCCGCAGTCAGCGCCTCTTCCAGCGCCGCCATTTCTTCCGCCGGAACCGGAATGCGGTCCAGCTTTTCCAGAAACTCCCCCATTCGCCGCCGCTTCATCAGTACCGTGCGCCGCGCAATCTCCGTGGGGTGCGCCGTGAATACCGGCACCACCAGAATCCGCGCCAGCCACTGCGTCGCCTTTTCTGCGGAGATCCCCGCCTCGCGCATCGCACGAAGCGTGCCGCGCAGCTCCCCGCGCTGGGCTCCGCGCTGCGCTTCTCCGCCGCTGATCTGCAGCGAAAGCCGCCGCCGTTTGCGATGGTTCGTCTCCGCCAGGTTGATCAGCTCGAAATAAAATGCGAATGCCCGGCTGAGCCGGTAGGCCTGATCCACCGTCAGCTGACTTACGGCCAGCACCGCGCTTTGCATCAGCTGCTCGGACTCCCGGCCGCGCCCCCGCGCCTGCGCCTCGCGCCGCCGGATCGCCGACTGCCGCAGCTTCTCCACGCTGCCGTATAGCTCCTCGCCCGCCTGCTCGCGCAGCACGCGCCCCAGCAGGAGCCCCAGCGAGCGCACGTCGCGGCGCAGCGGAGCTTCCTTTTGTTCCCCGGTGCGCGCTTCCAGTTCAGCCAGGCGCTCAGCCCAGCTTTCCGGCTTCCAAAGAGGCGGCATGTTCTGATTAAAACAGAGCCGCTGTCATCTGCGGCCTCTGTTCGCCCGCTTCCGCCAGCCCCGCCGTTTTCCCCGCTCGACCACTGCTCCCGCCCGTCCGCTGGAAGGTTTTGCCCCTTTCCCGCTCGGCCTGGTACCATAAGGATGCACTCCGGCTTTGGCTGTAACCGCCTGCCAGCCCGGCAATATCTCTGGAGGAACCCCTTTGTCTGCCAACGAAAGATTTCTTTTCACCTCGGAGTCCGTCACCGAGGGCCACCCCGACAAAATCGCCGACCAGGTTTCCGACGCTATTCTGGACGCCTGCCTCGAGCAGGATCCTTACAGCCGCGTCGCCTGCGAGACCCTCACCGCGACCGGGCTCGTGGTCATCGCCGGCGAAATCACCACCCGCGCCTATGTCGATTTCCAGGCGCTTGTTCGCGGTGTGGTCACCTCCATCGGCTACGACAACGCCATCTACGGCTTCGACTCCAACACCTGCGCGGTGATCTCCACCATCAACAAGCAGTCCAGCGATATCGCGATGGGCGTGGACACCGGCGGCGCCGGCGACCAGGGCATGATGTTCGGCTATGCCACCAACGAGACCCCTGAACTGATGCCCACCGCCATCTCGCTCGCCCACAAGCTGACCCGCAAGCTGTCGGAAGTCCGCAAGAACGGCAAGCTGCCCTGGCTGCGTCCGGACGGCAAGAGCCAGGTTACCGTCGAGTACGACGCGAACCACAAGCCGGTTCGCATCGACGCCGTCGTTATCTCCACGCAGCACGCCGAAACCATATCCACGGAGGAGTTGCGCGCGGAAATCCTGAAGCACGTCATTCAGGCCACATTGCCGCCCGAGCTGCTCGACGAGAACACGAAGTACCATATCAATCCCACCGGCCGCTTCGTCATCGGTGGTCCCATGGGCGACACCGGCCTGACCGGCCGCAAGATCATTGTTGACACTTACGGTGGCATGGGACGTCATGGTGGCGGCGCCTTTAGCGGCAAGGATCCGACGAAGGTCGACCGCTCCGCCGCTTACCTCGCCCGTTACATCGCCAAGAACATCGTTGCTGCGGGCCTCGCCGAACGCTGCGAAGTGCAGTTGGCCTACGCGATCGGCGTCGCCGAGCCGGTCAGCGTGCTTGTGGATACCTTCGGTACCGGCAAGCTGGACGAGTCGAAACTCGTGGCCCTGGTCCGCAAAAACTTCCAGCTGACCCCGAAGGCCATCATCGAGAGCCTCAGGCTCCGCCGCCCGATTTACCAGAAAACCGCAGCCTATGGGCACTTCGGACGAATCAATGAGCCGGACTTCACCTGGGAAGCCACGGACAAAGCCGATGCTCTGCGGGAGCAGGCGGGGCTCAAGAGCGAGGCCATTGCCGCGAAGTAGCGAAAGAAGCACGCCAGTCAGGGGCAGGTCTTCACGACCTGCCCTTTCATTTGGTGCGCCCGGCGAAATGTCTCTTCTTCACGCCGCCAGCGGACCACTCGTCTCGTCCGGCACCACTTCCTGTTCGGCCGGCACATGCAGATACTGCTCCTTTACCAGCACGATGGCGGCCCCCGCCAGAGGCGCGGCCCCCGCCGGCCCCATAATCCCGGCCACCGCCCAGAGAAAGTACTGCGTCAGGATCGTCAGCACGGGCGGCAGGCGCACCGCTCTCCGCTGCACCAGTGGCGTCAGGAAACAGCATTCCGCAATGTGCAGCAGCGTGCAGAGGAGCAGTACGAAGATCGCGGTGTGCGGGCTGCGCTGCAAGCCCATCAGGACGGAAGGAATGCCGGCCAGGATGGTTCCTGCATAGGGCAGGAAGACCGCCAGGCCGGTAATCAGGCCGAGCGTCCATGGCAACGGAACGCCCAGTAATTTCATGACGATGGCGCTGGCGACCCCGAGCGCCACCATCGGCACCATTTGGCCCGGAAGCCACCACTTCAGCTGATGCTCCAGCTTCCAGGCAATCTGCCGCGTCCGCGGCCGCTATGCTTCCGGCAGCGGCAGCAGAGCGCCTTCGCGGTAGCCGCGTGGCGAAAGCGCGGCAAAGAATCCGATCACCTGGACGACAAGGAAGTCGGTGACAGCGTCTGTCACGAAGCCCGCAATCTGAGTCAGATGCCGGGTCACACCGCTGCTCCGCATCAGATGGTGAATCTCCGCCAGCACCTTCTGTCCGGCCGCGGTGTGTTCCAGCGGTGCCTCGAGACGGTGCAGCGACTCCGGCATGGTCCGCGCCACTTGCGAAAACTGAGTGATCATCTGCGGCAGCAGCAGTACGGCGATCCCGGTGGCGATCGCCCCGATCAGAAAGATCGTCGCCGCATACGCCATGGCGCCGTTCAGCCGAGTGTGCTGCTCAATCCAGCTCGTGATCGCGCGCAGCACCACGGCCACCAGGATTCCGGCAAAGGCCAGCAACAGCAGGTGCAGCTGGAACCAGATGAAGAGAAAAGTCAGAATCGCGAGGGCCGACCACCCCAGCAGCCGCGCCGGGCTGCACTCTTCATGACGAGACAGCAGGAGCCACCCCCTGGGTCGCGAAATGCGCCTCGGAGCCGTCAGCCGTGGCCTGGCCCCGCCCGGGATGGATGCAGAATCCCCGCCGTTCACTGGCGTGTGTGCGCCAGCGGCGCGGAACGGTTTTGCGGCTCAGCCGCGCCTTCTATTCGGGCTTATAGCTGTCCGGTCCCCAGTGAAAGCTCACCGCCGGGGCGCAGCCCGCATCCGCGCCGACCGGACTCGGTGTCGGCGCCGCCGCAGCAGACGGTTTCGCGGCACCCCCTGTGGCAGGGCTGGCGGGGGCCACCATACCTGCGTAGCGCACCGTTGACGTACCGGCGGTCTGCCCGGCGATGCCCGGCAGGACCGCCATCGCCATGCGGCCTGCGGGGTTGGTCCTGGCCTTCAGGAGGCGGCTCTGGTTGCCGGTCACGGTTTCGATTTTGAGCGTGGCATCTGGCGGAAATCCGGTGCCCTCGACCACTACCATGTCGGCGTCCCTCATGCCCAGCAGAACCTGAAGGCTGCAGCTCTTGTCCGTGTCCGCAATGGGGAAAGGCACCGTCTGCGTGGCCGCACCATTGCTGCGGTCTTCGCCGATCAGGGCTGCCCGGATCGCCTCGCCGGGAGCGGCGGTGGTATGTATCTCCACTGGCTGGTTCGGCTGCATCGTCTCCGCGCAGCTGGGTGGCCCGGCGGGCTGCGGTGGCGCGGAGCCGATTACCGGGACGGGCGCCGCGCTCAGGCTCGTCGCCGGCGCTCCCGGCTGATCCGCGGGCGCAGACGAGGGTGGGCTCTTCGCCGGTGCCGACGCGCCGCACACCGCGATACCCTGTCGATTCAGTACCAGGCCGCCGATCACGGCTTTCACTCTTTCGCCGAGCGGCCATCGCACCAGGTTCAGTTTCTCCCCGGCCCGGAAGCCGGTGCCGGCGATCTGATAGGTGAACTGTGTAGGGCCCGAGGCGGTTTTGGTGCGCGCGGTTTGCACCAGCGTCACCGAAACGCCGGGCGTGGACATCGCCGGGCCCCAGCGGGCAGTCAGGTTTGCGACCTGGATGGCCGCCCGATATTCCTGCGCGCGCCGCACCTGGGCCTGCTGGGCCGGGGTCAGCGTATGCTGCTCGGGCGGCAGATTCTCCAGTTGCAGCGGTGGGGCGCCGGGAACCAGCCCGCCGGCCGGCGTTTTTGAGGAAGTCTGCTGGGAGGAGGAAGCGCCAGGTGCGGCGGACTGCGCCATCGCGCTGACGCCCACCAGAACCGCCAGACCGCAGGCGGCAAGAACCGATCGGGAACGCATACGTTTGAGGATATCGAAAAAGGCCGGCCGTCGCGCGCGGTTGCGCCACTCGGGTGACGGATTCGCACCAGGACGTATCTAATGGATGCGATGCGGAGGCTGCGTCCCATTCCGGCGTTTCTGGCAACTCTGGCGCTTCTCTCCGGCGCGCCGTTCGGCCGGCTGTGCGGCGACGCGCCTGTCGCGTGGGCTCAGGTCGTCACCGGCAGACGCCTCATCCTCAAGGATGGCAGCTATCAGCTTGTCCGCAAGTACCAGATCATCGGCGACCGCGTGCGCTACCTCAGCGAGGAGCGCGATGACTGGGAAGAAGTGCCATATTCGCTGGTCGACTGGCCGGCGACGAACAAGTGGAATCAGGAACACGCGCTCAATGCGCAGGGCGAGCCCGTCAATCCCCCTGGCGGGGCGAATCCTGCCCAGCCGAACTCCGGCGAGAGCGAAGCGGCGACGATCGACCGCGAGGCCGCCGCCGTGCGCACCGCACTGATGGAGCAAACGCCCACCGTCGCGCCCGGCTTGCAATTGCCCAATCTCGATGGCATCTTCGCACTCGACAATTTCCAGAACGTCCCCGAGCTGATTCAGCTCAGCCAGACCGCAGGTGACGTCAACCGCGGCGGCACGCACAATGTTCTCCGCGCCGCTATTGCCTCATTCCGCGGCGCGCAGGAGCCCGTGCGCATCAACGGACAGGCCGCGAAAATCCGCCTGCATGTCGACCAGCCTGCGCTCTACGTCAGTCTGAACAAGCTCGCAAACGAGCAGATCGACTCCGAATCCGCCTTCGTGGTGAACACCCAGGATGACAGGAATCCGACTCCGGACAAGGGTGCGGGCAGCGCCCCCACCAGCCGCTACGCCATCGTGCGCGTGGAGGTGCTGCCGGGCGAGCGTGTCATCGGCGCGCTGCGCCTGCGCCGTCTCAACGGCCAAATCGTGCAGTCGGAGGACATCGTACCCACGACGGTGCAGATCCTGCCGGGCGGCTACTGGATGAAGCTCACGCCGAAGGTGCCGCTCACCATTGGCGAGTATGCTCTGATGGAGATTCTCGCGCCCGGCGAGATCAATCTCGACGTGTGGGATTTCGGCGTGGACCCCGCGGCGCCTGAAAACCCCCACCCGCTCACGCCGATCAATCCCTAGCTCTTCCCCTGGAAATCCCGGATCGCCGCCAGCACCTGACCGCTGTGGATGTTGGGATCCACCTTCGTCCACACTTTCACGATCTTTCCTTCGGCGCTGATCAGGAAGGTGTTCCGGTTGGCGATCGTCCACGGCCCGAAGTGACCCAGCGATCCGTACGTGCGCACCAAATTCATGCCCGGGTCAGCCAGCAGACTGAAAGTCAGCGAATCCTTCGCGCAGAATTGCCGGTGGCTTTTGACCGTGTCCACACTCACGCCCAGGATCACGGCGTTCAGCGCGTGGTATTGCGCCAGATCGCGCTGGAAGTTATGCGCCTCGATCGTACAGCCGCTGGTCATGTCCCTGGGATAGAAGTAGAGCACCACCCACCTGCCCCGATAGTGGTCCAGATTTACGGCGTGATTCTCCTCATTGGGCAGCGTGAAGTTCGGCGCCACCTGTCCCACCTGCGGCATCGGCGCGTTCGAGGTGTCGGCGGCATACATGCGGATGGCGATAAAGCCGGCCACCGCCAGCACGGCGGCCAGAGCAATCGCGATCACGACACCTTTTGACATGAGCTTCTCCTCTTTCGTGCGAGGTCTCGGGGGTTCCATTATGGGGCTTCCTGGGCGACCACGGCAATTCCGGCAGCGTTCGCCGCCGCGCGTACCAGGTCCAGGTCGAAGATCAGCGTGCGATTTGCTTCCAGCGCCAGACACGTCGCGCCTGCCGCGCGCATCGTCTCAATCGTCAGCACTCCGATCACCGGCACGTCGAACCGCATGTCCTGTTTCGGCTTGGCCACTTTCACCACCGTGAGATCGCGCTCAAGCGTCGATGCTGGATTTCCCAGCGAACGCATGATCTGCCCCGCCCGCTCGATCGTCGCGTCTGTCCCTTCCATTGCCTCGATGGCGACGCACGCCTGCGCCGCAATCACCACGGTCTGCCCGAGGTCGAATCCCGCCAGCGCGCGCGCCACGCCTTTCCCGTATTCAATATCCCGCTGCTCCGCCTCGCTCGGCGCGCGTGCCGTCACCACGCCCGGTACAGCCAGCAGCGGCTCCAGATACGCAGTTGACGGTATCAGCTCGATCCCCTCGTCCCCCAGCACTTTGGCCACCGCGCCCAGCAGCATGTCAGTGTTGCGGGTCCGCAGATTCAGCAGCAGCTTCGCCAGCCGCCAGTCCGGCCGGATGCCCGAGAAGATCTGCTTGTGCTTCACCTGCCCGGCCATCACCGCCTGCTTCACGCCTTCGCGATGAAAGGTCTCAATGAGCCGCGAGAGCTCGCCCAGCGACAGCCAGGTGACGCGCACGCCGGCATCGGCCGCCGCCCGCGCGTCCATCTCCGGGTCGGTTTCCTCCCTGATCGCCGCCACCACCACCTCGCGCCCGTGAGCGCGCGCAGCCTCCAGCAGCAAAAACGGGAAGCGCCCGTTGCCGGCAATCAGCCCCAGCTTGTCCATAACTTCCTGTACCGCGTCCCGGCCTCTCAGTGCTCCAACGGGGAGCAGCCCAGGATCGCGTTGAATACCAGCGCATAGCTGCCGATCGTCTCTGCGCGATAGACCGGGTTGTTCGCGAACAGCAGCACGTTCCCTCTGCCGTAGTGCGCGTCCACCACAATCGCCTTCTCTGCAATCGGTGCCGGGTTCTCCAGCAGCCCCGACAGCAGCAGTTGCTTCGCCGCAACAAAGCGCAGAATCACGTCCGGCCGGTCCGGCTCCGGAATCAGGTTCGGGTTATTCCGCGCCTCGTCGATGTTCAGCGGTGTCGCCTGCCAGGGTTCGGGCGAGGGCAGCGGGACCGGCTGCACAAACGGCCGTCCCTCCGGAGTGTCTTCCGCATCCGGCCCACCCCGCCCGGTCGGTCGGTGATATTCGTCCTCGGTCATGGGTTGACGCGGCGAAGTAGTATCCGAAATCGTGAAGGCCATCCCGCTCTCGCTGTACACCGGCAGCGACGGCCCATAGCCCCACGCCACCGGGTTGCTGCGATCCACGAAGTCCGCGTCCAGCACGCTGCCCACCACGCGCGCCTTGCCGGCGCGGTTCACGAAGACGCCGGGCGCAAAGCCCTCATCAATCGCGAACTTCGCCGTGTCTTCCGACGTGATCAGCAGCCCGCCCTGGGCAATGAAATTCTTCAGGTGCTCCAGACCCATGAACCCCATTCCCGGACGAACGTCCGGCGTCGAGTCGCTGCGCCCCATGTTCGGCGTCAGCGCCGTCTTCTCCCACGGCATCGGATTGCCATACATCGGCATCCCGTCCACGATCTGCTGCGTATTCGCGTAGCCGACCGGCGCAAACACGATCACATCGTACTTCGCGCGCAGATCGGCCTCCTGCGCCACCGTCTGCGTATTGATGTAGGCGTAGGGCACGTGCAGCTTGTCGAACGCCATCCGCCACCAGCCCTCGGTCTGCGTCGAAAGCCACGTGTGCATGATGGCCACGCGCGGCCATGGCGCCGGCCGCATTGCCACCGAAGGTGCGGCTGCCAGGCTCACCGCCCCCAGGTCCGTGTCTTTGATGGCCGACCGCAGCGCATCCGCGCTCATGTCCTCGACGATCAGCGAACCCGCATTGAAATGCCGGCCTGCTGCGTCAAACGCCTGTTCCGCGAGCGACACCTTCGCATCTTTCAGCGCGTAGCGCAGCCCCAGCAGCGAAATATCGCCATCGTTGTTGACGGCATACAGCATCCCGCCGCCACTGACCGTTCCATCCGGCGCGCCCGGATTCTCCACCCGCTCCATGCTCGCCTTCAGGATGGACAGATCTGTCACCCGCACCGTCGGCACGTCGAACAGATACGGAAACGACCACCCCGTGTCGTCGTAGGGAGTCTTCTGCGGATCGTCCGGCGCCCAGTATTGCTGATCCAGCAGCGCATCGGCAATGCGCGAGTACGGCTGATCCATCCGGATTACGTAACTTCCCGCCGGGAAGGTCACCGTCTTCCCGGCCTTTTCGAGGCTTCCGGGAAGCGTCACTGTCGCCGGCGCCGTCAGCTGGTTCACTTCCACATGCTGCAGTGCCATCACCCGCAGCAGCTCGGCCTCGCGGCTCGGCGACTGCCCCGTTGCCGGAATCACATACGCCGCCGGTCCCGCGTTCCCGGGTTTCTCAATCGACCGCTTCGCCTTCAGATAGTAATCCTGCAGCCAGTGCTGACTGTGCTGCGCAAAATACGAAATCGTCGTCAGCAGCGCCGTCTCTTCGTAGTTATTGTTATCGCGCTGCGACCACGTCACCACCGGCAGGGGCGGATTTGGCTTGTACCAGGTCCGCGCATACTCGTCCGGATCCAGAATCCGCTTTTCCGTGTCCGCCCCGCCGTTCCCAAACGTCTCATACAGCCGGCTGATGCCGTTGTGCATCGCCGCCAGAAACATGAGGTACCCCGGGCTCCACGTGTCGAAGTCACCGTGCGTGAATACCCCAGGCATCCCCATCGCCGTCATCTGCGATACGTTGTTCCATCCCAGCGCCGCCCACTCCCCGTCCAGCAGCGGATCGATCCACGCGTTGTACGGCCCGTCGCCCACCGTGTTGTCGTAGAGGAACGGCACCGACTCGTGCAGATCGTGCAGCACCTGCGCGTGCCACGCCAAATACGTGTTCAGCACGTTCCTCGTCAGGTCCAGGCTCATGCCCATGGCGTCGCGGTTGTTGTCGTGTGCCACATAGTGGCCCCAGTACATCAGCCGCGGATAATTCTCGCCCAGATGGGCGCGGTGCCACCGGTACAGGTCCACCATGCGGTCGCGCCCGTCCACTTCCACCACCGGCGTGATCAGCACAATCATGTGCGACCGGATGTACTGGATGTACGGCGAATCGTCCACCGCCAGCCGATACGCCATCTCCATCAGCGCCGTCGGCGCGCCCGTCTCCGTCGAGTGGATCGTCCCCGTGATGTAGTACACCGGGAACGACTGCTTCACCAGCGCGGCGGCTTCGGCATCGTTCATCCCAATCGTCCGCGGATCGGCCAGCTTCGCCAGCCGCGCGTTGTTGGCCTGTTGCTGGTCCAGCAGGGAAGCGTCCGCAATCGCCGCCACGATCATCTCGCGACCTTCTTCCGTATGCCCGATCGTGTACACGCGCACGCGCGGCGTCGCCGCGGCCAGCATCCTGAAGTACCTGTAGACCGTCTCGGCGTAGGGCAGCATGTCCGGCGCGCCCGACACGTCTCCCAGAACTGCCTCCGGCGTCGGCACCGTCCTGGACGCCGGCAGATAATCCGTCAGCGGCGAGTTGAAATACGGCTCCGTCGTGTACTTCAGAATGTGTTCCGTGTATTGCTCATCGATCGGCTGCGCGGGATCGCGCGCGTACATCGCACCCACTCCGATGACGGGCGCCGGTGGCGGCGTCGCGGGCTGGCTTTGTGGAAAAGCAGGAGCGGCAGGCGAAAGCAGGGAAGCGGACAGCACAGCGAGCAGGCAGGAACGCGACGTCATGGGCGGCACAGCCTCCGGGAAGCTGGATTTTCAGCGATGAGGCAGCATAGCAGAGACAGCGAAGAATCGGTCAGTGAAAGGGCGGATAGCCGAAATCCGGCCAGCGAGAATCCGGTCAGCAGAAAACCGGTCAGCTCGCCGACGACTTCGCCCGCCAGCCGGTACTCAGCTATCCGCCCTTTCGCTGGCCGATTCTTCGCCACCCGCTTTTCAGCTGCGTTTCTACTCCCACTCGATGGTCAACCGGTTTGAGTTCGCACTGTAATTATTGAGCTTTCCGATCCTGATCCTGATCCCATACCAACCGTGATACCACCAGGGTAAGGACGCTGGATTCGCGGATTCTATACGGCAATCCATCCGGCCATGAATGTGCGTGCATCATAAACGAGGTCCGCGAGAATGCAGACCAAAAGATTGAGCTTCGGGAGAAGGAAAAAAGTTCGCACTTACAGCAAGGGACGCGACCTCGTCACACACATGGGGCGAAACCGTGCATCCCGCGCGAGCGCGATCTGCGCGGATTCGGTGAGCCAGTGAATAGAGCGCAATCCGGTTTGCAGGACGTGCCGATGATAGGCGATTGCGGGAAGGTCGGCGTAGGTGTTTCGCAGTTCGGTATATATTGCTTTTAATTCGGCGACCTTCTTCTCTCCTGTTGCTGCGAAGAATGGAGCGAACGCGGCTATGCCGAGCCGCTGGCCGTATTGTTTGACCTGCGCCTTGCCGGACTGAGCGTCAAAGGTCGCGACCGCGGAGACAACGAGTTGCCCCTGACGAACGTAGTCGGAAAAATCTTCCTGCGCCTCATTGTTAAGGCCACCGAAGGTCAAGGTTACGCGTATGGGGTTTCCGGTCTTTTTACAGTGGAAATCTTCTTCCGCCAACTGACTCAAGTCGGTAGGAAGATTTTCTGATTCGCGGAAAAAGACATTGAGCGCCGTAAGGATGGTCGATTTCCCGGTGCCATTGGGGCCGACGAGGCAGGCGTAGTCGTTCAGGGGGACGATGGCATCTTCGATTGACCGGAAATTCTCGATACGAACGGATGTTATTTTCATAGCTCCCCCTCCGACGGAATTTACGCCGATATCAGCTCCTCGCTGCTTCCGGCCTGCAAAGACAATTGCCGCCCGCCGAGTCCCTCGAAAAGCTGCTCGCGGCAAGTCAGGACAATGACCTGCACGTTGCGCGCCGCCATGTTGAGAATGTCAAACATACGGCTCATCCGCCGGTCGTCGGAAAATACGAGCGCATCATCAAGAACAACCGTCGCCGGGTGCCCCTGCTCCACCAGCATTTCGGCAAAGGCGAGCCGTATCAGCACGGCGATCTGTTCCTGTGTCCCCATGCTGAGGTGGTGAAACGCTTCCTCGTAACCAGCTTCCCTGACGACGCCGGTGATGCGCAGATTTTCATCGATCGCGATGTCAGCGCCGGGAAAGAGGAGCTGTAAATAGGGCCGAACGCGCTTTAGCACCGGCGACAGATAGCGCTCCTTGGCGTCATGCTCCGCGTCGCGCAGCGTCGATAGCAGCAACGTGAGAACCGCGGCTTCGCGCTCAAACCGCCCGCATTCTTCATCGCAGAGCTCGCGCTCGCAGTCCTTTTGTTCGATCACCTCATCAAGCCCCGCGCCTTCCAGCGCCTCTATCCGCGATTTCAGGCCCGCGATCCGGACATTGAGAGTCTCGCGCTTTTGCCGCCGGTCGCGGATCGCCTTGTCAAGCCGCTCAATGCGCGCGCCCAGTTGTGGCAGCGTTTCATCCGTGCGCTGGCCTTCAAGGACGGACACGGCCTGCTTCTGTGCGTCCACCGCTGCGCGGGCCGCGTCGATGTCGGCCTGAAGCTTGCTGTCGGGACATGACTGATCGGCCCTTTGGCATTCTTCCTGCCGCTTTTTGAGCTGGGTTCCGGCATCATCGTGGCGGGTTCTTGCGGCTGTGAGTTCGGTTTTGAGCCGCTCCAGCGTCTCGCCGGGGCCAGCGAGCTGCGCGCGCGCCGTATCGACATCATGCCTTGCCTGACCGGCCTGATTGTCGGCGGTGCTCAAGGCGGCCTCGGCTTCTTGCCTCGATGGCAGCTCCTTCAAGCCAAGGCCGTCCTTGTCGCGTGCAAGGATTTTGCGCAACCCTTCGATGTAATCGCCCAAGGGCGCCGCGCCCGCTTCATAATCGTCCGTTGCCGGGGCATGCAGGGCCGCTTCCTGCCGGGCAAGGGCAGCGTCCTGCAAGAACGCCTGCCTTTTCGTATACTGGTCTTCGGCGTCCTCGATGCCGGCAACCCCGACAGTATCCAGCGCGGCTTTAAGTTTCGCGTTCGCGTCACGATGCTGCGCGATAAGCTTGTCGCGGTCCTTGATCGCCGGATCGACAATGATCCTGCCACGGTCGGGGATCGTGATGCCGGCCGGTTCGACCGCCTGCACGGACGGGCGTTCTCCCGCGAGCGGTTTGCCGTCGATCTCGATGCCCGCGAGGGAATCCGGGCTCATTTCAAAGGTGATGGTAGTGGCGGCGGCGCTGAGCCGCCCGCCGACCGTTTCCACCGCCTTGGCGGCGGTGCGTATCCCTTGGATGGCCTTGTCGGTCACCAGGATGGCGGCGGCGGATTGCTGCGCTTCGTGCTGGCGCTTTTCGGCGTCCTGCGCTTTTGCCAGTTGATCCTGGAGCGTGCGAATCCGCACGTCGCGCTCGACCGCGGCAAGGATACGGCGTTTCAGTGTAACCGTCGCATCGGCCTTCGTGACCGCTGCTTCGGCGGCGCGAACGGCGTCCTGTAAACCATCGTATTTTTTGCGTGCATCCTTTTCCTGTGCGCTCACCCCCTCCAGAAGCTCGCGGGCCGCTTTCACCGCCTGCTCGTCAGCTGCAATATTTTCCCTGAGTTTATTCCGGTTGTCCTGTACCTGTTCCGCCTGCTGAAGATTGCGTTGCTTTAATTGCAGCTCCGTCGCCGCCGCCTGAATGCGTGCTTCAAGCGCCGAAAGCTGGCTGTGGCGCGTGCGCGCGCCGTCAAGCTCCGCCTGATCCTCCTTGTCCCGTTCGGTGGATGACAGGCGTGAGAGCGTGTCTTGCGCTTCTTCAAGATCATCAAGCGTTTGTGAAAGTTCTGCGCGGCGCGTGCGCAGGCCCTCAAGATCGGACTGCAAAGCCTCGCGGCGATCGATCGCGTCTTTGTAGACGCCGCGCGGCTTGCCGCTGCTCGTCACCAGTTCGCCAAGCTGCTTTTCGATCGCCTGCGGTAGCGCGCGTCCGCGCCGCCCGCCGAGAACTTCGCCCACTTCGGATTCTAGCGCGCTGTGAAGGCTGGACCGCGCGCTCTCGGGCAGATCAAGCGCGCCGAACGAGTGGCCCTGCTGGACCCAGAGTACGTTCCACATGCCGATTGTTTCCGGCTTGGCACCGGTCTTGCCCGGCTCGTCAAAGCCGAGAAGGCCGCGCAGCGTGTCTTCGGCGGCATCGCCTTCAAGCGTGCGCCCGTCGGGAGAGGACAGCCGCGCATAGGGCTTCTTGATGAAACGCTTCGTAATGACGTACTGGCCGTCGTCCATTTCAAAGGCCAGCTCGACAACCGGTCCCGCCTGGTTGCGGTCGTTCTGCAATGCCGCGATCGGCTGGGCTTTCGAGCTGTATTTTTCAAACAGCGCCGCGCGCAGCGCGTCAAGCAGGGTCGATTTGCCCATTTCATTGGGACCGACGACGACATTCAGGCCTTCATCGATCCCGTCCAGCCGCACCGGGCTGGTGAATTTCTTGAACTGATTGAGGGCGAGCGCGCGCAGTTTCATCGCTGGCCCGCCTGCAGCTTCATGTGCTCAATGTAAAGGCGTTGCAGGGCTTCGGCAGCGATTGCGCACTCGTGGTCGCTGCCTTCCTCCGCTTTGCGCTTCAGCGCCTCCGCTGCCGTGCGGACAAAGCCGCCGAGGTCGATCCGGTCGAGGTCCTCGGGCGTCGGGCGCGGAAACAGGCGCCGGTCGTCAACACGCATAAAACAAAGCGCCGCCGATACGCCATCGACGATCCGGTCTTCAAAATACTGCCTGTCTTCCAGCGACAGCGCCCCTTCCGTGCTCAGATGAACAAGGGCGCGGCTCAGATCATTGGACACGGCGCGGAGTTTTTCAGCGAGATAGTCAATGTCGGCGCGGCTGCCTACCTGCTCGGAAAAGCTGAGCCACGCGTAATGCCCTGTCGGCAGCGGCGTTACGGAGGGCGGCGCGTCCTGGCTTTCGATCTCGACCAGCAGCGCCTGCCCGCCGTCGATGACATCAAAGGCATCGGTTTCGGGCGTGCCGCTATACCAGCACCGTTCATTGATTTTCTTCTGCCCGTGCCAGTCACCGAGCGCGAGATAGGAAAGGCCCGCGCGGGCCGGACGGTCCGGCGCTATGAAATTCGGCACATCGCGGTCATCGGAGCCAAAGCCGGTGACAGTGCCGTGCGCAAGGCCGACGCGGACATGCCCGCCGGACAACTCCACGTCGTCCATATAGGCAGTCGGATCGCCAAGCGCGCGCCGGTGAAACAGCGGCGCCGGCAGCAGCGCCAGTGAATCCTCCTCATAAATCGCAGGGTCCGGTGCGACATGGACATGCACATTCGCCGGCACGCCCTTGCGCACAAGCTGGTCCCAAAGACCGTTGGGACGGTGCGGATCGTGATTGCCCGGGAGCAGGTGCCAGTGAACGGCGCTGAAGATTCGCATCCGCTCAAGTGGCTGATTGAGCGAACGCGGCGAAAGCGCTTCCATGTCGTAGACATCGCCGGCGACCAGCACGTGCCGCGCGCCATACTCGCGGGCAAGCTCGCCGAGACGTGTGACAGCGCGCAGGCGGGCCTCCTGCAAAAGGCCCATCGTGGCGTTATCGACAAAGCGGAAGACTTTCCCGATCTGCCAGTCAGATGTGTGTATCAGCTTTGTCGTCACGGCGATTTCTCATCTTTCCAGACTACTACCCCGTTTCCCCCTCGGCATGGCGCCCGTCAGTCTCGTTATTTCACCTGATTCGGCCCTCAACTAACCGATCGCACGCAATCATGGATTCGGCGTCTCTCGGACCTCCCTTAGTGCCCGGCTAAAGAGATGGCGGAAGATACGGTCGCGGTCCTCAGCGTCAGTGAGGATGATGTTCTGCATGCTGCTGTCGCGCTGGAATTGTTTGATGGATTCCTCAAACACGCAGCAGGAAAACGTCGGGTACGCCACGTCCGGCGGATTGTTGCGAAGCACGGCCGCCATCTCGTCGTCGAGCGCTCAGCCCCTTCGTGAGCGCCTTTTCAAACTCAGCTCGATTCCTGAACATCGTGCTCGGCAAACGCGACATGAGCACATCAAGGATGTCTTGCTGGTCCTTGGCGTCCAGCTTCAGGAATGCCTTTTCCGATTTCAGGCGATCAATGCGTGATGCCTCCGTCTGGAAATTGAGTCGCAATGGGCGTTCGACTCTGATCTCGCGGTAGCCGAAGTCGCGGGTATCGAAAATCTTCGACACGTCCGCCCATTCACCGCCGCCGTTCACCATTTCGTGGAAGATGTGAACGATGATCTCGCGCGCGTCGTCGGGAATGATTCGCCGCTTCGATCCGAGATTTTTGCGCATCGGCTTCCAGAACCGATCGCTCGATGCGTCGATGAGTTGCATCTTTCCGCGGCGCTTGACTTCCTTGCGATTGGTGAGAAGCCAGACATAGGTCTGGATGCCGGTGTTGTAAAACAGGTCCGTCGGTAGCGCGACGATGGCCTCAACCCAATCGTTCTCTAGCATCCAGCGGCGGATTTCGCTTTCGCCGGAGCCAGCACCGCCCGTGAAGAGGGGTGAGCCGTTCATGACGATGCCGATGCGCGAGCCGGCTTCGTCGGTGCGCATCTTTGAAATCATGTGCTGAAGGAAGAGAAGCTGGCCGTCGGAGATGCGCGGAAGGCCGGCGCCAAAGCGGCCTTCCTTACCAAGCTGCTCGTATTCTTGGCGGATAGGGTCTTGGTATTTCTTCCAATCGACGCCGTAAGGAGGATTGGACAGCATGTAGTGGAACTGCTTGCCCCTGTGGGCGTCGTGCGTCAGCGTGTTGCCGAACGCGATCTGCTCCGGGTCGTGACCCGTGACCAGCATGTCGGACTTGCAGATGCCGAAAGATTCGCCGTTGACCTCTTGACCAAACAGCTCCACGCGGATGTCGGGGTTAAGGTCTTGCATTCCCTCCTCGGCGAGGGCGAGCATCCCGCCGGTGCCGCACGCGGGATCATAGACCTGTCGAATGATGCCCTTACCGACGAGCGCCTGGGCGTCGTTGGCAAGAAGCAGGTCCACGATGAGGCGTATGACTTCGCGAGGCGTGAAGTGCTCACCCGCGGTCTCGTTCGAAATTTCCGAAAAGCGGCGAATCAAATCCTCGAAGAGGTAGCCCATCGCCAGCGTTGAGACGCTCGCCGGACGCAAATCGAGTGCTGCGAAGCGCTGAAATACCTGCCAGAGCAGGTCCGCATCCTTCAGCCGCTTGAGCTGGTCGACGAAGAGGAACTTGTCGAGAAAGACATCCTTCACCGAGGGAGAGAAGCTGGTGATATATTGAACCAGGTTCTCATGGAGCTGCGCCGGGTCTTGCGCATGCATCGCGGCGAAGGTCAGGCGGCTGGTGTTGTATACGCGGATGCCGTTGCCGATCGCGCCGAACAGGATCATGTCCCGCGCCTGCTCGTCGATCCCCTTGGGGAGCGAGGCGTGGGCCTGCAGGACCGCGTTCTTCGTTGGCTCCAGAATGCAATCGAGCCGGCGCAGCACGACGAATGGGAGGATGACCTTGCCGTATTCCGATTGCTTGAAGTCGCCGCGGAGGATTTCGGCGATCTGCCAAACGAAGCTGGCGAGCGCGTTGGCCTGATGTGCTGTGGTGTCGTCCATCCCCGTCCCGCCCTTAACGCTGCCAGCCGCGCAGAGGCAAAGGACAGACACACCGCCCATCTTGCTCGAAGCGGCGGTCGAGCGCTCTTGTCAGCGCATGTGGTTGGCGCCTTCCCCCCCTTGAACCACGCCGGTCCGACGCGGCGAACGAGTATAGCTTCCGTGAATCCACTTGTCTCGCCATACTGTTGAGTTGTCGGTGAGATGGTTGGCGTCTCCCCTCGGTCGCTCCGGCAGGTCGCCTTCACAAGTGGAAATGACGCCTCCATAGCAGGCTGCGGTGGCAGGAGCAGGGTCGTGACAGCGTTATATCGAAGAATCGACTTTGAAAGCGGATTTTCAACAATGATTTGTTACAGGATCATATTGATAATTCCGCTCTGAGAGCGGATAATAAGATATGATCCGAGTCGAGCGATCAGCCTTGTCCACCTACGCTTCCGGCTTGCTTGCTGCGGGCCGGGGGGTCTTTTCTGCGGATGAGGCGCAGAAGGAGATCGGCATTAGCAGGGGCGCATTCCTCGACGCCGCCGAGCGTTTGCAGCGGCGCGGTCAGCTCATCCGGCCCCGGCGCGGCTTCTACGTGGTCGTTCCGCCCCAGCATTCCACGGCGGGAGCACCGCCGCCGGAGTGGTACATCGACGCCCTCATGCGCCACGAAAAGCGGCCCTATTATGTGGGGCTGCTGGCGGCGGCGGCGGCCCATGGCGCTTCCCATCAGGCCGTCATGGAGTTTCAGGTCGTCACGGACAAACCCCTGCCCGACATCGAGGCCGGACGGACGCGGATCGTCTTTTCCTATCGCAAGGACATGGCGGCGGTGTCATCGGGGATCGAGGATCGCAAGACGCCATCGGGCTATATGAAGCTGTCGTCACCGGAGCTGACAGCGCTCGACCTGGTGCGCTACCCGCATTCCGGCGCGGGCCTGGACAACATTGCGACGGTGCTTTTCGAGCTTGCCGAACGGCTGCAACCGAAAAAGCTCGCCTCTCTGTCGGGCGCTTTCGAGAAAGCAGTCGTGCAACGCCTTGGGCACCTGCTTGGACGGCTGGGGCATCCGAAAACAGCGGAAGCGATGTTCGCGGCACTGTCGGCGCGCGGGCCGCTTCCGTGGGTCGAGCTCGACCCCAAACAGGCGGGCGATCCCGATTTGTCGCCGCCACCATCCGAACGCGATGAACGCTGGCGCGTGATCGTTCGCCGACCGCCCGAGATCGACGAATGATCCCGCAGGATTACATCACCGCCTGGAGCCGCGTCGCGCCGTGGGCAAGCCAGCGGCAGGTCGAGCAAGACCTCATCATCAGCCGCGCGCTTGTCGCCATCTTCTCCGATCAGTTCCTGCGGAACGAACTGCGCTTCCGGGGCGGCACGGCGCTCAACAAGCTGCATTTCCCCACACCGCTGCGCTATTCGGAAGACATCGACCTCGTGCGGACAAGCGCCGGCCCGATTGGGCCGGTCCTCGACGGTGTTCGCGCCGTGCTGCAACCGTGGCTTGGCAAGGCAAGGTCCGATCCAAGCCCCATCGCTCCCAAACTCCGTTTTCGCGTCGATGCGGAAGGTGAGCCCACCGATGCGCGCATCAACCTCAAGATCGAAATCAACACACGCGAGCGCAAAGCCTACGATCCCCCCATCGAGATTCCGTTCGCCGTCGAAAATCCGTGGTTCACCGGCGATGCCGCCATCTCGACTTTCTCGCGGGAGGAAATGCTGGCGACCAAGCTGCGGGCTTTGCTTCAACGTAACAAAGGCCGCGATCTGTTCGACCTCGATCACGCGCTCACTGTGTTCGAGCGGTTGAACACGGCCCGGATCGTCGAATGTTTCGTACTCTACCTTGAAAAGTCGGCGGTGACGATTTCCAGGGCCGAGGCGCAGCAGCGCATGTTCCAGAAACTCGTCAACCCGACCTTCTTCACCGACATGCGCCCGCTGCTTCAGACAGATCGCGCTAGGGCGCTGAACGACGAAACGCTCAAGGCCACCTTCGTCAGGGTGATGAACGAACTGGTCGACCTGATACCCGGTGACGAATGGGCGAAGGCCGGGGAAATGCGGGAACGGTTTGGAGTCTAACCATCGTCGAATGCCTGCTTTCCCTTCGCGGTCCAAAGCGCCCGTGCGTGTTCACCCTGCTCGCTTTTGAGCTTGTCGGCCATCCAGAGCAGCGCACCGTAGATCATGGCGCGGTCGTCACCGGTCAGGTCCACGATCCCGGCTTTGACAACGAGGCCGCCGATTTCGATCAGATGCCGCGTGCGCTTGCGGCGTTCGACCTGCCAGGTGCGCATGTCATGACGCGCCCGCGCCGCTTGATGCCGGTTGCGCGCCGCCCGATTGCGTCGCAGCGCCGCCACTGTTGCGGTCAGGTGCTGGTGCAGATCGCCGTGCCCGCCCTCGAAAGAACGCGGCCCCACGTTTCGCCCATGCCTCCCTCTTCCCGGCGTCCTTGGTCTCCGCCAGCACGATCAGCGCGCCCGCCAGTTCCTGGGCGCTGAGGGCGTCGGCGCCGGTCGAGATGACCAGCTCGCCAAGCTGCTGCACCTTGCAGGCTTTCAGGTCTCGCGTCCTGTCTTCGAGCGACTTCAGTTCCGCATCGAAGTCCCGTGGCTTGCGCATCATATCCTCCATAAGCTGTCGATGGAGCGATAATAGTTGAGCGCATGCTGCAATGCTGTAAGGTTGCCGGGACGGGCTGAAACGGCGCGAGCAGTCCCGAGAAATTAGTTTCGAGGGCGCGCTTATACGTCGTTCCGACGTGCGCTTCGCCGTGGTGATGTTCGGATCGCGATGGCGATCTATCATCTTCACGTCAAGGTCATCGGCCGCAAGGCCGGCTCCAGCGCGGTGGCGTCCGCCGCCTACCGCTCGGCTTCGCAGCTGCGCGACGACCGGCTTGAGCGCAGCCACAACTTCTCCAACAAGCGCGGCGTCGTCCATTCCGAGATCAGGCTGCCGGAGGATGCGCCCGAGCAATGGTGCGACCGCGAACGGCTCTGGAACGATGTCGAAGCCTTCGAGGTCAGGAAGGATGCGCAGCTTGCCCGCGAGGTCGAGTTCGCCATTCCACGCGAGATGACGCAAGTCCAGGGCATCGAACTCGCCCGCGACTTCGTGCAGGCCGAGTTTGTCGATCAGGGCATGATCGCCGATCTCAATGTGCATTGGGACATGGCCGAGGACGGGACGCCCAAGCCCCACGCCCATGTCATGCTGACCATGCGATCCCTGGACGAAAACGGCTTCGGCCAAAAGGTGCGAGACTGGAACCGCACCGAGATGGTCGAGCGTTGGCGCGAACGCTGGGCCGAGCTGGCCAACGAGCGGCTGGCCGAACTCGACATTGACGCCCGCATCGACCATCGCAGCCTGGAAGCGCAGGGCATCGCGCTGGAGCCGCAAAGCCAGATCGGCGCGACCGCGCAGCGCATCGAGGGCGAAGGGATCGAGGCCGCCGACCGCGCGGAAATGCACCGGGAGATCGCGCGCAATAACGGCGCGCACATCATCGCCGATCCCTCCATCGCGCTCGACGCCATCACGCACCAGCAATCCACCTTCACGCGGCGCGACATGGCAATGTTCGCGCATCGGCACAGCGATGGAATCGAGCAGTTCAACGAGGTCATGGGCGCGATCCGAAGCACGCCCGAACTGGTCGAACTCGGCGCGGACGGACGCGGCGACGACCGCTTCACCACAAGCGAGATGGTCGAGACCGAACAGCGCCTGCACCGTGCCGCCAAACTAATGGCCGAGAAGGAACGCCATGAGGTCGGCGACAGGGACCGCGAAGCGGCGCTGGCGCGTGCGGAAGCGCGCGGCCTTGTCCTGTCCGGCGAGCAGGCTGAGGCGCTGGCACATGTCACGGACGGGCGCGATCTTGGCGTCGTAGTCGGTTATGCCGGAGCGGGAAAGAGCGCCATGCTGGGCGTGGCGCGCGAAGCGTGGGAGGCGTCGGGCTACGAGGTCCGGGGCGTGGCGCTGTCCGGTATCGCCGCCGAGAATCTGGAAAGCGGATCGGGCATTGCGTCCCGCACCATCGCCAGCCCGGAGCTTGGCTGGGGAAAGGGCCGCGACGTGCTCACTTCCCGCGATGTGCTTGTCATCGACGAGGCGGGCATGGTCGGCACGCGCCAGTTGGAGCGCGTGCTTTCCCACGCCACCGATGCGGGCGCGAAAGTCGTGCTGGTCGGCGATCCGCAGCAGTTGCAATCCATCGAGGCGGGCGCGGCGTTCCGCTCGATCCTCGAGCGCCACGGCGGGGCGGAGATCGGCGAGGTGCGTCGCCAGCGCGAGGATTGGCAGCGCGACGCCACTCGCGATTTGGCGATCGGCCGGACCGGCGATGCGATCCATGCCTATGATAGTCACGGCATGGTCCATGCCGCGCAGACGCGGGAACAGGCGCGCGACGATCTGATCGACCGCTGGGATCGCGACCGGCAGGCGTCGCCCGACCGCAGCCGCATCATCCTCACCCACACCAATGACGAGGTGCGCGTGCTCAACGAGGCCGCACGCGAGCGGCTGCGGGCTGTCGGCGACTTGGGCGATGATGTGCGCGTCACGGTCGAACGCGGCGAGCGCAACTTCGCCAACCGGGATCGTGTCATGTTCCTGCGAAACGAGCGCGGCCTTAGCGTGAAGAACGGCACGCTCGGGACCATCGAGCAGGTCAGCAAACGATCCATGTCCGTGCGCATAGACGATGGGCGCAGCGTCTCGTTCGACTTCAAGGATTACGACCGCATCGACCACGGCTATGCCGCGACCATCCACAAGGCGCAGGGCATGACGGTGGACCGCACCCATGTTCTGGCGACGCCGGGCCTGGACGCCCACGCCAGCTATGTCGCCCTGTCGCGCCACCGCGACGGCATGGACCTGCACTATGGCCGCGATGACTTCGCGGACGAGAATAGGCTTGTCCGTACCCTGTCGCGCGACCGGGCCAAGGACATGGCGTCGGATTATGAGCGCGCCGATCCGGCGCGGGATTATGCCGAGCGGCGCGGCATCAGCTTCCGCGAGCGGGTGGAGCGGGTTGTCGAGATCGTCAAGCAGGCTCCCGAGAAGGTGCGCGAGATGTTCGACGGCCTGCGCCCGCCCACCGAGGGCGGACAGGAGCCGGAACGGGCAGCACCGGAAAGAAAGGTCGAAGAAGACCCGGAAGAGGCCCTGCGCAAGGCCCGCACCAAGGCGCTCGTGCGTCATGCCCGCGCCGTGGATGCGATCTTCGAGATGCAGGAGCAAGGCGGCAGGGCCAGCCCGGAGCAGGTGGAGGAATTGCAAGAAGCCCGCAAGATCTTCGAGGAAGTGCGGCCCTTCGGCTCGCACGATGCCGAAGCCGCTTACAAGAAGAACCCGGAACTCGCCCAGGAAGCGGCAACGGGCCGGGTCAACCGCGCCATCCGCGCCCTCCAGCTTGAAACCGAGTTGCGCACCGATCCGCAGCTTCGTGCGGATCGTTTCGTCGAGCGCTGGCAGAAGCTCGACCACACCAGCCAGGCTCAATATCGGGCGGGCAACATGTCCGGCTACAAGGCCACGCGCGCAGCGATGGGCGACATGGCGAAGAGTCTCGCACGCGATCCTCAGCTTGAATCCATCCTCGAAAATCGCAAGCGAGCCCTCGGTATCGAGATGAAAACGGGCCGCCGCCTCGGCCAGGAACTCGCCTTCAATCATGGCATCGACATCGGCAGAGGCCGGGGCATCGGGCTGTAGAACTATCCTATTTTCCGCCGTCTCAACGCCACACTACTACGACCGCCAAATATCTATTGCACAACAACAAATCATCGCTCTGTCTGGTCTCTGCGATCGTCAGAAACACCCGGCAGGAGGCAGCGCAGCCATGCTCGTATCAGACCGTATCGTCCGCATGAAAACCGTTCTCGCCCGCACCGGCCTGTCCCGGTCCACCATCTATCGCAAGATCGCCGAGGGCACGTTCCCGCCTCGGATCAAGATCAGCATCAACGGCGCAGGATGGAAGGAGTCCGACATCGACCGCTGGATCGCCGATCCCACCGGCTGGCGGCCACCAATGACGACGACTGACAGAATGGACGCGAGCCGCACGTAGTTCAGAGATCGTCGTCTAGTTCGTCGTCGTGGACCTCGGCGGCACGTCGCTTCGCGTCAGCGATCAACTCTTTTGCGGTTTCGCCCTTCACCCAAGCGTCGAGCATATCAGCCCAGCACTGAAGCATGATCTTCCGCTCGGCAAGGTAGCGGTTCACGTTGTAGACGGCTGCGATCCGGTTCCGGGGCGCGTGGGCCAAGCTCATCTCGATCCAACGATCATCGAACTTGGCGCGATTTAAGCCGGTCGAGAACGTGCGGCGCAGGTCGTGAACGCCGAAGCTCTGAAAGTCAGGATCAGTCTCCCGGATACGCTCTACCACCGTGTCGATCACGCGGTTGAGCGTGGCGTTGCTGATCGGCGTGTCGCTGTCGTATCGGCCGGGGTGCAGGTATCGGCTGGCGCCGAACATGGTGCGGAACACCGTCAGAATGTCGAACGCCTGATCGCTCAGCGGGACGACATGCGCCTTGCCGGCCTTCATGCGCTCGGCCGGGATCGTCCAGCGTGCGGCGGCGAAGTCGATTTCCTTCCATGTGGCGTCGATGAACTCCGACTTGCGGACGCCGGTCAGCAGGTCAAACTTCACCGCTAAGCGCAGCGTGGGCGCCGCCGACACATGATCCAAGGCCGTCAGGACCGCGCGGACCTCGGACGGCGACAGGGCGCGCTCGCGCGGCTCGAACGTCGCGATGGCGCTGGTGCGGATCGACTCGGCCGGGTTGCTCACGTCCAGCCCGCTTCCCTGAGCATGGCGGAACACCAGCAACACGACCTCGCGGACATGCACGGCGACGTCCGGCCCGCGCTTCTCCTTAACCTCGTCGCACAGATGTTTGAGGCGTTGCGGCGTCACCTCCCCCAGCTTGAGCTTCGACAACTCGCCCGCGATGGCGCGGTCATAGACGGATCGGCGCATCGCCAGGGTGCTGTCGGCCAGTTTCTCGGCTCCAGACTTGGGATCGGCCTTGTGCTTGAAGTAGGCTTCCGCCCACCCGCCGAAGGTCAACGCCTCGGCTGACGCGGTGCGCTTCTCCACCTTGGCTTTCGACGGCGACTCTCCCCGCTCGACCTGACGCCGGGCGCGCGCCAGCAGCGACCTTGCCTCCGCAAGCGACACCTCCATGCCGTATTCCAGCGCGTCGGGCGCCCGTGTCAGCTTGCGCGCCGCCTCGGCGCTATATCGGCCGATGGTCAAGACCTCCTGCCGCCCGCTCACCCGGTACTGGTACCGGAACGAAACGATCCCGGTCGGGGTGACGGCCGCGTACATCCCGTCGCGGTCCGTCACCTTGTAGAGCTTGGCCCTCGGCTTCAGATTTTTCAGTTCTTTATCAGTGAGTTCGCTCATAAATCCGCATCCGGTCGGGGGGCGAACGGATACCATCAAGAGGCCCTGTTGGTATCGAAAGCCCGTTTTTCGACCATCCTGCGCCATACCAACATCGGTACCAACAAAGTGGCTCGGCTGGGGTGACACGCAGCGATACGGGGTGGGAAAAATAATCCTTGTCAGTCAACGAGTTCGTGCGATTTCCGGCACGGAGCGGGATGGTCTGAAACCACCCTAATTCACTCCCACTCAATCGTGCCCGGCGGCTTCGAGGTAATGTCGTAAACCACGCGATTGATCCCGCGCACCTCGTTTACGATCCGGCTGGAGATAGTCTTCAGCACTTCATACGGCAGTGGCACCCAGTCCGCCGTCATCCCGTCTTCGGAATGCACTGCGCGGATTGCGCACGTATACGCATAGGTCCGCTGATCCCCCATCACGCCCACGCTCTTTACCGGCAGCAGCACCGCAAACGACTGCCAGATTTGCCGGTAGAGTCCCGCCCTGCGGATCTCCGTCACAACAATGTCGTCCGCCTCCTGCAGCAGCGCCACGCGCTCGGCCGTCACCTCGCCCAGAATGCGCACCGCCAGTCCCGGCCCCGGAAACGGCTGCCGCTGCAGAATGTCCTCCGGCATCCGCAAATCGCGCCCGATCCGCCGCACCTCGTCCTTAAACAGGTCGCGCAGCGGCTCAATCAGCTTCAGCTTCATCGTCTCCGGCAGCCCGCCCACGTTGTGGTGGCTTTTGATCGTCTGCGATGGCCCCTTCACCGATGAGGACTCGATCACGTCCGGATACAGCGTCCCCTGCACCAGCCAGTCCACGCCGCCCGTCTCCGCCGCGATGCGGTGCGCCTCGTCGTCGAAGACCGCGATAAACTCGTTCCCGATAATCTTCCGCTTCTTCTCCGGATCCGTAACTCCCGCCAGCTTGTCCAGGAACCGCTTTCCCGCGTCGGCCGCCACCAGCTTCAGCCCCAGCTGGTCGCGAAGGTTCCGCTGCACCTTCCCGAACTCGTTTTTTCGCAGCACGCCGTTGTTCACAAACACACACGTCAGCCGGTCGCCGATCGCCCGATGCACCAGCACCGCCGCCACGGATGAATCCACCCCGCCGGAAAGTGCGCAGATGGCGTGTCCCTCGCCCACCTTCCCGCGGATCGCCGCCACGGTCGCCTGAATGAAGTGTTCCGGCGTCCAGTCCGGCTTCGCCCCGCAAATCCCAAACAGGAAATTCCGCAGCAGCGCCGTCCCCTGTTTCGTGTGGTGCACCTCCGGATGGAACTGCACCGCCCAGATGCGCCGCTCCGGATTCGCAATCCCCGCCACCGCGCTCGCCGTCTTCGCCGTCAGGTGAAACCCCGGCGGCAGGTCCAGCGCCTCGTCCCCATGCGACATCCACACGTGCAGCGACGCGGGCATCTCGGCAAACAGCGGATTGTGCACGTCCACAATCTCCACTTCCGCATGCCCGTACTCGCGCTTCTCCGCCGAGCGCACCCGTCCGCCCAGATGGTGCGTAATGAACTGCAGCCCGTAACAGATCCCCAGCACCGGCAGCCCCAGTTGCAGGACCGCTGGATCGGCCGGCGGCGCGTCGGTGTCGTACACCGAGCACGGGCCGCCGGACAGCACGATGCCAGCCGGATTCTGCGCCTGGATTTCGTCGAGTTTCGCTGTGCATGGCAGCACAGCCGAGAAGACATTCTGCTCGCGGATTCTCCGGGCGATCAGCTGTGTGTACTGCGATCCAAAATCGAGGATGACGATCGAGGGGGTGGTCACAGCCCAGTTTGTCAGGGATTATTTCTGGTGTAAAGAATGCCTGTTACTGCTGCGCCAAAGGCGCGTCCGCCCGCACGGCCAATCCCTCCACGAACCCCACCACCCGCGCCACCTGGAAGAAATCCGACAGCACCATGTACAGCACGCTCACCGCGCCCCACCACAGGTACAGCCAGATCCCCTCGACCGACACCACAAAGGCCATCGGCGTCGCTGTCAGCACCATCACCATCACCATCGACGCCAGCTTCAGGAAGCCCAGCACCAGGTTGATCTCGACCAGCTTCCCCTTCAGGGGTCCCAGCCGCACGCTGCGCCTCAGGCTCGCGCCCACCCCGCATCCGTCCAGCAGCGCAACCAGCGGCGCGATGGAAAACACCCAGCTCAGCAACAGCCAAATCGTGATCGCGGCCAGAGAAAACGCGATCACCATCGCCAGATACAGGACCAGGTTCGGCTCGGCCGTGGTCTCCGATGCGGGCGACACGCCGGCCAGGCTGAAATTCGCCGCCCACCGGATCGCGGCGAACCACCCGACCACCATCGCAAACAGCCCAGCCGCTCGCAACAGTTGCAGCACCACCATGGGCCCTGGACGCCACGGCAGAGCGCGATCGTAGCGCCGCAGCATCAGGTTGCGCCCCACTCCGGCAACCAGTGCCCAGCCGAGCATCGCGCAGGGCACCAGCCACGCGAGCGCGTGCACCACCGGCGGAAACAGAATCATGTAGCTCTCCGCGATTGCCAGCGCCCCCGCCATCGGAGTTTGGAGCGAGAAGTGCTCCACTCCGGTGGCCTGCAGGCGTGCGGCCGTCTGGGCGGCGATACGCTGGAACTCCCAGGCGATCACGGCCAGCAGCGGAATCCCGTAACCCCACCGCCACAGCAGTTCCAGCGCCAGCCACGACGGGTGCCTGCGGCATTTCTGGACAACGTCGATAAAGGAGACACTGCGCGGGCCGACTGAGGGCGCAGCGGCCGCGGCTGATGAAGCCGGCTTCACTTCTTCTACTTCACCACAATGCTGACAAGCTTGCGTGGCACGATAATGACGCGCACAATTTCCTTCCCCTTCAGCAGCGCAGCAATCTTCTCGTCGGTCAGCGCCGCGTCGCGCACTGCTTCTTCGCTCGCGTCCGCATCCACACGCACCACCACCCGCAGCTTCCCGTTGATCTGTACCGGAATCTCGATCTGCTCTTCCTTCGCCAGCGCCGCGTCGAACTTCGGCCACGGCGCACGCAGCAGACTGCCGGTCTCTCCGATCTGCTCCCACAGTTCGCACGCCAGGTACGGCGCAAACGGCGCCAGCAGCAGCGTCAGCGTGCGCAGAATCTCCCCGAGCACCGCATCCGGAACCTCGCCCGAAGCGATCTGCGGTTCGGCTGCGGTCAGCTCATTCACCAGCTCCATGATGGCGGCAATGTCGGTGTTGAAATGCCACCGCCCGCCGAAATCCTCGGTGATCCTGCGAATGGTCTGGTGCAGCCTGCGCAACAGGGCCTGCGAAGTGGCGCCGCGCTCTTCCGGCTGCGCGCCCGCGGCCTGCGGACGCTCTGCATGCTTCATCGCAAACCGGTACACGCGCCCCAGGAACCGGCTTACCCCCGCCACGCCGTCTTCCTGCCAGTCCAGGTCGCGGTCCGGAGGCGCCGCAAACAGCGAATACATCCGCGTCGCATCCGCTCCGTAGCGCGCAATCATGTCGTCGGGCGATACCACGTTGCCTTTGTTTTTCGACATCTTGGCGCCGTCTTTGATCACCATGCCCTGGGTGAACAGCCGCTCCACCGGCTCGTCGTTCCTTACCAGTCCCAGGTCGCGCATCACCTTGGTCCAGAAACGCGAGTAGATCAGGTGCAGGATCGCGTGCTCTACCCCGCCGATGTACTGGTCGATGGGGAACCAATATGCAATCGTCCCGGCTGCAAATGGCGCCTCGTCGTTCTTCGCGTCGGTATAACGGTAGAAATACCAGGACGAATCGACGAAGGTGTCCATCGTGTCCGTCTCGCGCCGCGCCCTGCCGCCGCACTTCGGGCACCGTACGTTCACAAATTCCGGCAGCTTTCCGAGCGGCGACCCGCCCTGCTGCGTGATCTCCACGCTCTCCGGCAGCAACACCGGCAGCTCGCTCTCCGGCACCGGCACAATGCCGCACACCTCGCAGTAGAGCATCGGAATGGGCGTGCCCCAGTAGCGCTGCCGGCTGATCCCCCAGTCCTTCAGCCGATATGTAACCGTCGCTTTGCCAAATCCGTGCTCCTCGGCATACGCCGCCATCCTGTGCTGCGCCTGCTGGCAGCCCAGGGCGCTGAACTCGCCGGAGTTGATCAGCAGCGAATCCTCCTCCGTATAGGGCAGCAGCGATTCACGCTCGCCGTTCTGCGCGGCCTCGCCGCCGGCGGTGCGCGGCAGCACCACAATCCGGACCTCCAGCCCGTATTTCCTCGCGAACTCGTAGTCGCGCTCGTCGTGCGCCGGCACCGACATAATCGCGCCCGTCCCGTAGTCCGGCAGGATGTAATTTCCCACCCACACCGGCAGCCGTTCGCCGTCGAACGGATTGATGGCGTAGTAGCCCGTGAAGACGCCATGCTTCTCGACCCCACCCACGTCGCCGCCCTCGCGCGCCTGCTTCTGCTGCTCCAGCAGCGCGGCCACGGCCTGCTCCAGTTCCGGATTACCGGCCGCCATCTGCCGCACCAGCGGATGCTCCGGCGCCAGTTGCAGGCTGGTCGCGCCGCAGATCGTGTCCACGCGCGTCGTGAAAACGCTAACCTTCCCCAGCGTCCGCGCGCCCTCGCGCGCCGACAGAATCGCCGTCCCGCTCCGCCGCGCCTTCGCCTCGTCGTCCGGCGCATCTTCCGGGTCCTCGATGGCGAACGCGATCTCCGCGCCCTCGCTCCGTCCAATCCAGTTCCGCTGCATGGTCCGGACTTTGTCCGGCCATCCGTCCAGCTTCTGCAGATCACCTAGCAGCTGCTGCGCGTAATTTGTGATCCGCAGGAACCACTGTTCGAGGTCGCGCTGTTCCACAATCTGCTCTTCGTGCCGCCAGCAGCAGCCGTTCACCACCTGCTCGTTAGCCAGCACCGTGGCGCACTGCGGGCACCAGTTCACCTTGCTCTTCCTGCGGTAGGCCAGCCCGCGCTCGTACATGCGCAAAAAGAACCACTGGTTCCACCGGTAATAGTCCGGCAGGCAGGTGGTCACCTCGTTGCGCCAGTCGTAGCTCAGGCCCAGCCGGTTCATCTGCCGCTTCATCGCGGCGATATTGCCCAGCGTCCAGGCGCGCGGCGGCGTGTTGTTCTTCATCGCCGCGTTCTCTGCCGGCAGGCCGAAGGCGTCCCATCCCATCGGGTGCAGCACGTTGTAGCCCTGCATCCACATGTAGCGCGCCAGCGCGTCGCCAATGGCGTAGTTGCGCACGTGCCCCATGTGCAGCTGGCCCGAAGGATACGGCAGCATCTCCAGCACGTAGTACTTCGGCTTGCCGCACTTCGCCGGTTCGGTGGCATACAAATCTGTCTGTGCTGCCCACCGCTCCTGCCAGCGCGCCTCAATTTCCGCGGGGTTGTAGCGAACTTCGGATTCCTGCCCGGAACCCTCCCCGCCGTCGGCCGCAGTCCGGACCATGGATACAGTCCCTCTGACCGCCGCGCCGGCCGCGGCGTCCTCACTCTTCCGGCTGCCTGTCATGGTCAGCTTTGATTCTACCTGGAGAGGCCCCGATGTTCGAAAAGCCTGTCCGCCGCATCCCGAAATGCCGCACCACCGCGAAGACCGACAGCCCGGTCATGTTTCCCGGGACAATAGGTCGGCCCCGCTTGCCGGCGGTCTCCTGTTTCCGACCGGCATTCCCGATAAACCGGGCCGGCAGGTTCTGTGTGTTGCCGCAGAGCTCATCCGCTGAAGGTGACCGCGCCGCCGGCGCAGGGCCGGCCGCGCAGGAAGGTCTCAAGGACTTCGTGCCTGGGCGAGAGAACAGCGACATCGGCAGAACGGCCGGCGGCCAGCGTGCCGATTTCCGCGCCCATGCCGGCCATGCGTGCGGGGTTGCGCGTGGCAAGGGCGATGGCTTCGGACAGAGGCGCGCCGGTGAACTCCGCATAATTGCGCACGGCGCGGTCGAGGGTGAGCGTGCTGCCGGCCAGGGTGTTGTCGCCGATGACGCAGCGGCCGTCCTTCACGCGGACCTCGAGTTCGCCCAGGCGGTAGTTGCCGTCGGGCATGCCGGTGCCGGCCATAGCGTCTGTCACCAGCAGGGCGCGGTCCGGACCCTTGGCCCGGCGAAAGAGGCGCACGGCGGCCGGGTCGACGTGCAGGCCGTCGCAGATAATCTCGGCAAAGAGTCGATCGTTGGTAAGCACCTCGCCCAGCAGGCCGGGGTCGCGATGGTCGAAGGCGCGCATGGCGTTGAAGGTGTGCGTGGCGCTGGCGGCTCCGGCGGCGACACCGCGACGGGCCGCATCGCCTTCCGCATTGCTGTGCCCGAGGCTGATGCGCACGCCGAGCTGCGTCGCGTGGGCGATCGTTTCCTCCGCGCCGGGCAGCTCCGGGGCGATGGTCATCAGCCGAATATGGCCCTCGGCGGCCTGCCAAAGCCGATCGAAGAGCGCGACGGCGGGCGTGAGCAACTGGTTCTCCGCGTGGGCGCCGCGCTTGTGCGGCGAGAGAAACGGGCCTTCGAGGTGAATCCCCGCCGGGCGCGCGCCTTCGAGGGGGGTATGCAGCAGCTTCGCCAGACCGGCGAGCGAGCGCAGCAGCGTATCCAGCGGAGCTGTCACCGTAGTGGCGAAGTACGCGCCTACGCCGCGCCGCGCGAGGAACGTGCCGATGTGGTTCAGCGCCGAGTCGGTCGCTTCCATCGCGTCGCGCCCCCCGCTGCCGTGGATGTGCACGTCGAAGAGAGCCGGGATCAGCGTGCAGTCCGGAAAGTCGACGTGGCGGCCGGCAGGAAGTTCCGAGCCGTTGCTGGTCGCGATTTCGGCGATGGCGCCGTCGTCGATCACCACGATGGGGCGCTCGAGAACCTCAGCAGGCGTGAGCAGGCGGGCAGCGGTAAGGATGGTTCGCACAGAACAGAGTACTACCGCGCGCAGATGTTTCCATCGCTCCGGTGCGCGAAGCGCTTCAGTGCTGCTGGGCCGCAGGCGGCGCGGGGACAATAACGCCGTGAGCCCTGCGCGCGTTGGGAGCAATGCGGGCGCGGGCATGGCTGAGGCGGCGCGTGGAGCGGCCATGACTGTTCGGTCCGGCAGGCAGCGGAGCCGAAGACGGCGCAGCCGGATGTACCGCGGAAGCAGCGCCCATGCCCTGGCCGGGCAGCACGAGCACGGGCGGTGCGGGCACGCGGCCGGAGTGGTACTCCCGTGCGTGATCGACGGAACCGACGACAATGACCGCGCAGACCAGGCCGGCAGCGGCGAAGCCAAAAATGGGCAGCGAGTAACGCGGCCAGCGTCCGAACCAGGAGACTCGAGACTCAGCGACACGGGCGGCGGCCAGGCGCGTGAGAATGCGGCCTTCGAGACCGGAGTCGGGTGTGGCCGAGCCGGCGCTGCGCAGAGCCGCATCGATGCGCTGCTGCCACTGGTCGGATTGAGGTTCGAACTTCATCGGGCAATGCCTTCCTGTTCGAGGAGCACGGAGAGCTCGCGGCGGGCGCGAAAGATACGCGAGCGGATGGAGGATTCCGTGGTGCCGAGCACGGAGGCGATTTCCGCGGTGCTGAGCTCCTGGACAGCGGAGAGGAGCAGGGCTTCGCGCTCGCGGCGGGGCAAACGGTCGATGAGGGCCAGGATCCGGCCCCGCTCCTGCATCGAGATCACCGACGCGTCGGCGGCAAGGTCGGCGGAGGGCAGGACACGGGCATGGTCGGAGAGGTCTTCGTTCTCGGGACGGGTTTTGGCGCGGCGCTTGCGATCGAGAACGATGTTCCAGACGATGCGGACGAGCCAGACGCGGTAATCGCGAATTTCCCCGAGGCGGGACTGATGTTTGAGCACGCGCAGGAACGCTTCCTGCACGGCGTCCTCGGCCTCGGCGGCGTTGCGCGTGACGGAGAAGGCTACGCGGTAGAGCGCCGTCGAGTACTCGGCGACCAGGGCGGTGATGGTCTGGCTCGCGTCCGTCTGATTCCTGTCCAAGGCTCTGGCAATCGGAGCAGGCGCTGACCAGCCGGCGAGCTGACCTTCCAGGCAACTCATCCTGGCAAACCTCCAGCCGGCAGCAAGCTCCGGCGCGGGGAATCGAACACGTCTGCCCTAAAGACGGAGGATATCGCTTTTTCGCTCGCCACGCGGCGGGACGCCTGCACGGTAAGATGCGAAGGGTGCGGCGGCAGCGGTGGTTCGAGATTCACGATCGGCCCTGGTTCCCAGGCTTTCTGCGCGACCTGACGACGGAGGCGCTGGAAGCGGTGTGGAACGAGAACCACACCTACCGGCCGATTGCTGCCAGGCTGCGCGAAGCCGTGGCGCGTTCGGGCGCGGAGCAGATCGTCGATCTGTGCTCGGGCGGCGGCGGCCCGTGGCCGGGCCTGTATGACGACGCGGCCGCGGGGCTGCGGGTTTGGCTGACGGATCTCTATCCAAATGTGCGGCTGCTGCGGGAGTGGCTGCCCAGGGGCCTGACGGTCAGGGCCGAGCCGGTGGATGCGAGTGCGGTTCCGGAGGAGTTGCGGGGCTTTCGGACTGTCTTTTCGTCCTTCCATCACTTCGACCCACCGGCGGCGAGGGCGATGCTCGAGGACGCGTTCCGGCGGCGGGAAGGGATCGGCATCTTCGAGGGGGCGCGGCGGAGTCCGCTGACCCTTGCGCTGGTGACCGGGGTGCCGTTGCTGGCGCTGAAGTCGGCGGCCGTGACGCGGCCGGTAAGGGGACAGCGGATCGTGTGGACCTGGCTGATCCCGGTGGTGCCGGCGGTGTTGTGGGTGGACGGCGTGCTGTCGTGCCTGCGGAGCTACTCGACGGACGACCTGCGGGAGCTGACCGAGGGCCTGATCGCACCGGATTACCGCTGGGAGATCGGCGAAGCGCGGGGCGGGCGGGTACCGATCCGTTACTTAATTGGGACGCCGACGCCATGAAGGGGTACCCCCCACGACGGGGGAAAACTTTGTGGCATTGATTCGGCGAACTTTGGCAGTGTTGACAACAGATGATTGACACTTCATTGGCGGGATTGGCATGTACGTGCCAGATCTGCCGAAGTCAGGAAGATCCGGCGCATTCGAGGGGCATCGCGCTGGTTACCTGGTGAGGGCGGGCTGGGGGAGCGGCGCGGTTCCGGGCAGCACCAGAAGAACGATCCCGATGAGCGCCAGGACCGCGACTCCGATCAGCTCTCCGCGCGCGACCATGCCCAGCTCAGCCTGGGTTCCCATGAGAGCCGCGTGCGCCAGGCTGGACCACGCGGTGAAGGCGATGAGACTGCGATGCGCCGAGGGGTTACGGACGGCCAGCAGCAGGAAGACGCCCAGGGTGACGTAGAGGCTCATCATCATGGAGAGCGCAGGCTCGTGACGGATAAAGACCACCATAGGCCAGGCCATCGCCAGAAACAGCAGGCCCACGACGGCCAGAACGATCTTCAGCGGTGTTTCACGATTCATGTACGGCCCTCCCGGATCAGAGATACGAGTCCCGGTTGTGCTCAGTTCGGAACGATAACGGTGTACCGCCGGCTTTTGTCAAAGTAGTCGGCGCCGTCCCTCCGGAACCCCATTCCTCTTCCGGTCCGTTCCCGAGGTTACCACCTCGGCGCGCCGGGGGCCCGGCGAAGGCGCTGGGCCAGTCTCCGCTGCGCCTCCGGCGCGGGATTTGTGAAGACGCAGGATCGCGCTTTCTGACATGTGCCAAACTCGGGCGCCCGGCTGACCCGATCCCTGGGTGAGACGTTTCTGCCGATTCCGGTCGATGCTCAGTCTCAGAGGCGAAGGGTGTCGATCAGAGCTCCAGGTTCAGCCTCTCAATTCACCGTTGTTGTAATCACCTGGAGTGAGTCTGAATCGGAGTTCGTCAGATACAGCGTCGCATCGTCGGCGCCTGCGCGAATCTCGCGCGGAAAGATTCCCGTCGCAATCGTCTGCACCACGCTTGCTGAAGAAGGATTCGCCACGCAGAGGATCGTCGCGTTCGCCGTGCCTGTGCTGAACCGATTGGAATTCGCCACAGCCAGGAGCTGATCGTCGTCGAAGAGCGCAAGCCCCACAGGGGCTGTACCGCCCGTGTCCGCATATCCGAGCAGCGCGTTGTTCGCATCCGACTCGAGCATCGACGGACTGAAGGCCAGCACCCGGTTGTCGCCGCGAGCCGTTACCCACTGCACGCTCTCACTCGTACTCTCCACGACCCGCACCGGATTGCAGCCCGCGTCCACGGTAGCCGCAATGGCGCCGGAGCCTGGATTTGCCTCCGCAGCAGCCACGTTGACGACGGTCAGCAATCCGTTATTATCCGGCCCACCCGTCTGGTTCGTGCACCCGGTCCGGGCCAGCACCGGGTTGCTGCCGCCGGAGGCTGCCGTATTCACTCCGGCAACTCCCGTTGTCACGTAAACGCGGCTTCCATCCGGCGACATCGCGATGCCCGCAATGGCGGCGCCTCCCGTCGAGATCTGTCCCAGCAGCGTGCCGCCGGTCACATTCCCGTTCGCATCCGTCTGCAGCTGCACAACGCCAAGGTTGCCTTCGAAGGTCGCTCCTGCTGCCACTCCATCCTCGCTGATCACGAACGCGTACTTCCCATCCGGAGTGACGACCGCTTCCAGCGTCTGCTCGTCAGCGGGAATTGCCCCCTGGCTAGCACCACTCCGCCTGCCGTGCAGTTCTCCAGCGCAGTCAGATTCCAGAACGCCGCGCCTGGCGCTCCTGTTCCTCCGCCCACATCCACTCCGTCCGGCGTCAGGTCCGGATTGCCCATCGACGCATCGTCGCCAAACAAGTGTGGGCGACGGCTGATCGACACAGGAAGACTGCAACCCGACGCTCGCAGGGGTGAATACCTGCACTCCCGTCTCTGCCCCGCTGGTCCCGTCCGCGGTCACCGATACCAGCACGTCCCCGTTGCTCAGGGGTAACGCCTGATAAGGCGGCCCCAGTGTCGGATACGTCTTCGAAGTGGCGGTGACCGTTGGCGTCGTGGGTGGCGGGGGCGCATTTGAACTCGAACCTGTCGCACCAGCCCCCCGCATCCGATAACTCCAGGAGCCGGGAATCCGGTAAGAACCGCTGCGGTCGCGAGGCGGGATCGCGGCATGCTCAGCAAACAGTCGCAGCTCGACTCCATAATCCCGTCAGTGTTGACCGGAGGGCGAGAGAAAGGCAAGGACACCGAGCTCGGCGCTGGATTCGATTTGCCCGAGCCAGAGCGCCTCGCTTTGTCAGAACAGGAGTCTGCCGCCAGGGAAACATTGCGAGATGCCCGTTCATCGGTGCTCAGTCTCTCAGGCGAAGGGTATCGATGAGGGCCGACAGCGCGGCGGATTGGTTGCGGCGACTGGGATAGTAAAGAAAATAGCCGGGGAATACGGGGCACCAGTCCCGCAGGACCTGGACCAGTTGCCCCTTCTCGATCCTGTCCCTGAGAGTCTGTTCGAGTGCCATTCCAATGCCCATGCCGTTCAACACAGCCTGGATGACCAGGTCCGGATCGTCGAAGGTCGCCGGTCCGCGCGGATTCACGGTCAGCGCCCTGCGGCCCTTTTCGAACTCCCAGCGATAGACCCTGCTGCTGAAGCGAAAGCCGATGCAGGTATGGTCTTTGAGATCGCGCGGATTGCGCGGGATGCTGTGAGATTTGAAGTATTCCGGGGAGCCGACCAGGGCCAGGCGCAGGTCTTTGCTGACGCGCACAGCAATCATGTCGCGCTGAATGAACTCGCCGATCTGAATCCCCGCATCGAACTGCCCGGCCACCAGATCGACGGGATCGTTTGATGAGGTCACTTCGAGCAGAATCTCTGGATAAGTCCGCGCGAATCGCGCCAGCTTCGGCAGAAGCACGAGCTGGGTTGCCGTGCGGGAGATGACGAGCCGGATGCGGCCCGCAGGGCGCTCTCGCAGCTTGCGGGCCTCAGCCAGCGAGCGCTCGATGCGCTCCAGCGCAGGAGCCAGCTCCTCGAGAAGCGCGCTGCCGGCTGCGGTGGGCGACACACTGCGGGTGGTGCGCGCCAGCAGTTGCAGTCCCAGCCTCTTCTCAAGACCGCGCATGGCGTGGCTGAGCGCCGATTGAGAGACGCCCAGCCGGCCGGCAGCACGGGTAAAGCTGCGCTCTTCCGCCACCATGGCAAAGGCCGCGAGGTCGTTCAGATCGCTTCGCATGATTCATGAATTATACTCATGACTACATGCATCATCAACTATCCAGTCTCATGAACGCTGAGGTCATAGACTGAGTTCAGCGGTTGCCTGGCCGAGCATGGCCGCGGGCCGCGAAAAAGGAGTCACAATGCAAAAGCGCACATTAGACAGGAACGGGCTGAAGGTCTCCTCACTCGGGCTCGGCTGCATGGGCATGAGCTTCTCGTATGGCGCCGCGCACGACGAGAACGAGATGATCGACCTGATGCACAGGGCCGTGGACCTGGGCGTCACGTTCTTCGATACGGCGGAGGTCTATGGGCCGTTCACGAATGAGAATCTGGTCGGGAAGGCGCTGTCGCCGCTTCGCGACAAAGTGGTCATCGCCACGAAGTTCGGGTTCAACTGCACGCCCGGCGGGAAGCCCGGGACGCAGACGCTGAACAGCCGGCCTGAGCACATCAGGCAGGTCGCCGATGAGTCTCTGAAGCGCCTGAAGACCGACCACATCGATCTGTTCTACCAGCACCGCGTCGATCCCGAGGTGCCCATCGAAGAGGTTGCGGGCGCGGTCAAAGAGCTGATCGCGGCCGGCAAGGTGAAGCACTTCGGCCTTTCGGAGGCTGGCGCGCAGACGATCCGCCGCGCCCATGCCGTGCAGCCGGTGGCTGCCCTGCAGAGCGAGTACTCATTGTGGTGGAGGAAACCGGAGCAGGAGATTATTCCGCTGCTCGAAGAGCTGGGCATTGGGATGGTGCCCTACAGCCCGCTGGGCAAGGGCTTTCTGACCGGGAAAATGGATGCGGATACGAAGTTCGCGCAGAACGACTTCCGCAGCCAGCTTCCGCGCTTTCGGCCTGAGGCCATGAAGGAGAACCTCGCCTTCGTGGACCTGCTGAACGATATCGCGGCGAAGAAGAAAGCCACGCCGGCCCAGATCGCGCTGGCCTGGATCCTGGCGCAGAAGCCGTGGATGGCGCCGATCCCCGGCACCACGAAGCTGTCTCGGCTGGAAGAGAACCTGGGGGCGTTGTCGGTCGAACTCAGCGCAAGCGAGCTGCGCGAGATGAGTCAAGGCTCAGCCAAAATCCCGGTCGAAGGGCCCCGCTATCCGGAAGCCCTCGAAAAAATGACGGGACGCTGAGCGAGCGCTCAATGTTCGCCTCGGAAGGGCTCCCCGGGGCGGGAGCCTTTCCTGTTTCCCGGACTCCGCGGCTGGCAAGCCGGGCGGCGTGCCGTTGTGGATGAAATCAGGACTAAATCTGTCGTATATTGCAGACGGGTAGATTACAGGGCTGTCTTTTGCGGGCGAAGCTGATCCGCTGATTGGGCGATGTGCCTTCCCACCTGTGCCAAAACCGGGCATAAGTGGGGACCGGCTGAGGCTTTTGGGACTGTGATTTCGGTCACAGGCCGGAGAGATGAGTCTGCCATTAAATCGGACTAATGGAGTCGTATATGCGAAGCGGCAACACCAGGCCCGGCAGAAGAAGGAACCGTGGTTGGCCGGTGTGGGCACTGGTGGCAATGCTGGCGCCTGGCGTCTGTGCGGGATGGTGCGCGGCGCAGTCGACGCAAACGGTGACGGGGACGGTGACGGATATTTCGGGGGCGGTGATTCCCGGGGCAAAGGTGACGGCTCGGCCGACGGCTGAAACCGCGAATGCGGAACGGACGACGACGGACGGGAGCGGAGAGTTCGCATTTGCGGGGCTGAATCCGGGAGAGTACGTCGTGACGGCGAGCGCGACGGGGTTCGCACCGGCGGAAGAGAAAGTGAGGGTGGATGGGGAGCCGCTCACGGTGAATCTGAGGCTGACGGTGGGCCAGGCGACGCAGACCGTGCAGGTGAGCGCGGCGAATGCGACGATCCAGACCAGCTCGACGTCGGCCGGCGGAACCCTGGAGGCGAAACAGATCCAGGCGGTGCCGCTGAACGGGCGGAGCTTCACAGATGTGCTCGCGGTCGAGCCGGGAGTGGCTCCGGCCAGCTCGCAGCCCGCGAACGCAATTGTGATGAGCGGGGTGGCCAGCACGCCGCCGTCGGGCGAGCTGGATGCGGGGACGATTTCCGTGAGCGGGCAGCGGGAAACGGCGAACAGCTTCCGGGTGAACGGGGCCGACGCGCAGGAAGACGTGAACATGGGAATCGCAATTGTGCCGGTTCTGGACGCGATTGCGGAACTGGACGTGAGAACGGGCAACTACGCGCCGGAGTACGGAAGCGCGAGCGGCGGACAGATCGACGTGACCACGAAGAGCGGGACGAACCAGTGGCGGGGGTCGCTGTTCGAGTATCTGCGGAATACGAATCTGGATGCGCGGAATTATTTCTCGCCGGAGCGGGCGGCGTTTCACCAGAATCAGTTCGGGGCGACGGTGGGCGGGCCGCTCGGCAAAGACCATCTGTTCTTTTTCGGAGATTATCAGGGAACGCGGATGGCGCAGGGCGTGGATACGGGGCTGATCTCGGTGCCGACGGAGGCGGAGCGGAGCGGAGATTTTTCCGGCGAGACGAACGCGCTGACGGGAACGGTGAGTGGTCCGTATCTGGCGCAATTGCTCTCGCAGAAGCTGGGTTACACGGTGACGCAGGGCGAGCCGTTCTACACGGAGGGATGCACGAAGAGCAACCAGTGCGTGCTGCCGAACGCGACGATTCCGCAGGCGGCGCGGGCGAAGGCCGCGCAGCACCTGCTCGCGTACATCCCGCAGCCGAACGACGGGGAAGCGGGATTTGAGACATCGGCGGCGGAGCAGCAGATTCGGGACGACAAGGGAGCGGCGCGGCTGGACCGGGACACGCGCATGGGCAGGATTTCGGGATACTGCTTCCTGGACAACTACCGGGTGGACAATCCGTATCCGACGGGCGAAGGCGGAGCGAGCGTGCCGGGGTTCGACGCGCTGAACTTTGGGCAGGCGCAACTGCTGACGGTGAGCGATACGAAGACGATCGGGGCGGACTCGGTGAACCAGGCGCGGGTGAGTACCATGCGGAACGCGGCAAACGTGGGCGTGCCGCAGGGCGGCGTGGGGCCGTCGCTCACCTCGCAGGGGTTTACGGGGATTGCGGTGCTGGACCCGAAGATCGAGGGCGTGGAGAACACGATCTTCAACGACTACACGATCGGGGTGGACACGACGGCGCTGTTCCAGGCAGAGAACATCCTCGAAGGGAGCGACGATTTTGCGCATGTGGCGGGTACACACAATCTGAAGTTTGGCGTGGATGTGCACGCGGACCAGATCAACAATCATCCGGATGTGTACTTCAACGGGAGCTACGATTTCACCGGAACGGAGACAGGGCTGGATTTCGCGGATTTCCTGCTGGGCGTGGATTCGAGCTACACGCAGGGAGACGCGGAGCATTTCTACAACCGAAATCTGCTGGCGGGGGCATACGCGCAGGATTCATGGCGGGCGCGGCCGGATCTGACGGTGAATTACGGCGTGCGATGGGATCTGCTGCCGTTCTGGTACGAGAAATACAACCAGGTCCAGACGCTGGTTCCGGGCGAGCAGAGCCGGGTGTTTCCGAATGCGCCGGAAGGGATCGTGTTTCCTGGCGATCCGGGGGTACCGCGGAGCCTTGCACCGACGCGGGATACGAATTTCGGGCCGCGCGTCGGCGTGGCATGGACGCCGGGGTTCCTGGGGCGGGGCAAGTCGAGCATCCGAACCAGCTGGGGACAGTTCTATACGCCGGTTGAGGGATTGTCGGCGGCGATTATGAGCGCGAATCCGCCGTATGGATACACGTACACCAGCGCGGTGCCGACACTGTTCGACAATCCGTGGACGGCGGCGGCGGATGGGTCGAGTTTGCAGGCGAGCAGCGGGCCGAGGTTCCCGCTGCCGGCGGTGCCGTATGGAGCGTCGAAGGCGCACCCGGTGACGAGCGTGAACTGGTCGCAGTTCGAGCCGTTCACGGGCATTCCTGCAGTGGCGCCGGACGATGTGACGCCGTATGCCGAGGATTACATGCTGAGCGTGGAGCGGCAACTGGGCGGGGACACGGTGCTGAACGTGAGCTATGAGGGAACGCAGGCGCACCATCTGCTGACGCTGATGGAGGCGAATCCGGGGGATCCGGCGCTGTGCCTGAGCTTGAGCCGGGTGAGCGAAGTAGCGGCGGGGTCGGCGACCTGCGGGCCGTTCGGCGAGAGCGGCGTGTACACGCGGGCGGATGGGCAGGTGGTGGATGGGACGCGAACGCGCTTCAGCTCGGCGTTCGGCAGCGTGACCTGGCAGAAGACGATTGGGAACTCGCACGACAACGCGCTGGAGGTGGACCTGAAGCACCGGGGCGGCGCACTCGGTTATAACCTGGCGTACACATGGGGGCAGTCGATCGACGAGGGGTCGAGCTTGTCGGATGCGGTGGATCCGGTCGACCCCGAGCGAGGCCGCGGACAGTCGGCGTTCGATCTGACACAGAATTTTGTGGCGGATTATCACTACGAGCTGCCGGTGTCGCGGGTGCTGCGGAGCGTGGGGCGCGCACCGCAGTGGCTGGCAGACGGGTGGCAAATTTCCGGGCTGACGCGGCTAACGACGGGGTTTCCCGTGACGCTGATCAACAACAACGACACATCGCTGCTGGGGACGCAGCCAAACGGGGTGAACAACAACGGCGTCGATCAGTTGAACGTTGCGCCGGGACCGCTGCATCTGCACGGCAGTCCGCGACCGGGAGCGGAGTTCGATACCGGGCTGTTCAGCCTGCCGGCGCTGGGGGATTTCGGGGATGCGCGGCGGCGGTTCTTTCACGGGCCGGGATCGGACCAGACAGATCTGGCGCTCGAGAAGGTGACTTCCCTGCCGGAGGGCCGGGAGCTGGAGCTGCGAGCGGAGGCGTTCAACGTGTTCAATCACGCGCAGTTTTTCGGAGCGACGTCGGTCCAGGGAAACATCGGGAGCGCAGATTTTGGGCAGATTGTGAGCGCGGCGCCGCCGCGGCTGATGCAGGTGAGCGCAAGGGTGAGTTGGTGAGGGCAGCCGGAAAGCGGCCAGCTGAGAGGCGGTTGGCTGAAAAGCGGCCGGCGAGGGACGGCCGGCAGGAGGGGGTGGTGCATAATGGCTGTAGGCGCCACTACCCCCGCGAGGCGGCTCGCCGGAGGTCCAGGCCATCAGGGCCAGCTTCGTGAACCTGCCGAATTCCATCACGCTCAGCCGTATTTTCTGCATTCCCATCCTCATCTGGATGCTGTCGTCGCATTTCCCCCACGGTGGCTTCCACGGCGAACAGGAGATTGTGGCGTCCCTGTTTTTTATACTGGTGTCGATCTCGGACGGGGTGGACGGGTACCTGGCGCGGAGCCGCGGGCAGATCACGACGATGGGGATGCTGCTGGATCCGATCGCGGACAAGCTGCTGATCACATCGGCGCTGGTGGCGCTGGTGGAGTTCAATCCCCACATCGTCAAGCCGTGGATCGTGGTGGTGGTTGTGGGGCGCGAGTTTCTGGTGAGCGGCCTCAGGTCGATCGCGTCGACCGAGGGATTCACCATCGAAGCCAGCGACGTGGGCAAACTGAAGACGGTGATCCAGATTGTGTCGGTGGTGGCGGCGACGCTGGACCGCGGGTGGGTAGTGTGGCACTGGGGATGGTTCATCGTGCCGGTTCACCTGATCGCAGTGGTGGGCATCTACTACATGGCCGGAATTTCGATTCTGACTGCCGTGGATTATTTTGTGGCGTTCTGGCGGAAGATCGAGAAGGCGTCGGCGACGCATCGGCGCAGCGATAACGAACTGGTGCTCAGCCGGCGGAAGAAGGCAGCGGCGGCTGCGCGCAATGCGGCTCAATCGTAAGAGCGCGGTCAGAGAACAATAAGAAGGAGAAGTGGGGGCCGGAATTCGCACTTTCGCCTCCGTGACTTTTTGCAAACCCCGAAAATTTCGCAGCCGGCGGAGAACCGCCGACATCCAACCCCCAAGGAGCGTGCATGGACCAGGCTGAGCGGCCCCCTCTCCCTGAAGCCGTAGAACGCCAAACAGCTTCTCCCGAACAACAGGAAACAGAACACGGGCCGGCGCCGGGCCGATTCTCGCGGCGAGCCTTTCTGGCGCAACTGGGAGCGGCCGGCGTGGCCGCGACCACCGGGACGATGCACGCGGCGGCGCAGGCGGAATCCCCTGAGAAAACTGAAGAGGCGGGAGCGGTCCCGGTGACGCTGCTGGTGAACGGCAGGGAATATTCCCTGAATCTGGAGCCGCGGGTGACGCTGCTGGATGCGCTGCGTGAGCGGCTGCATCTGTATGGCACGAAGAAGGGGTGCGACCACGGGCAATGCGGCGCGTGCACGGTGCATGTGAACGGCCGGCGAGTGAACAGCTGCCTGAGCTTCGCGATTATGCACCAGGGCGACAGGATCACGACCATCGAGGGGCTGGCGCACCACGGCGAGCTGGCCATCATGCAGCAGTCGTTCATCGTGAACGACGGGTTTCAGTGCGGGTATTGCACCCCGGGACAGATTATGTCGGCGACGGCGCTGCTGAGCGAGCCCATCGGACCCGGCGACGATGAGGTGCGGGCGGCGATGAGCGGAAATATCTGTCGGTGCGGGGCCTACGACAACATTGTGACCGCTGTGCAGGAAGCGCGGAAAGCGAGCCGGACAGCGTAAGGACAGAATCGTGCCTTCCCACCTCTGCCAGCACCGGGCAGAAGTGAGGCACCCGGCCCATCGAAACGCAGGCGAGCAGGAGAAGCCATGCAGGATTTTCGCTACAGGCAGGCGAAGACGGTCGAAGGCGCGGTGCGCGCGAACGGGATGTATCTGGCGGGCGGGACGACGCTGGTGGATCTGATGAAGCTGAACGTGCTCGAGCCGGCGGTGGTGGTGGACGTGAATCGGCTGCCGCTGGCGCAGGTGGAAGCGCTGCCAGGCGGCGGACTGAGAATCGGGGCAATGGTGCGGAACAGCGACCTCGCGAATCACGAGACGGTGAAGCGGGAGTACACGGTGTTGTCGGAGGCGCTGCTGTCGGGCGCGTCGCCGCAGTTGCGGAACATGGCGACGACGGGCGGGAATCTGCTGCAGAAGACGCGCTGCTACTACTATCGCGACACGAATTACGCGTGCAACAGGCGGCAGCCGGGGTCGGGATGCTCGGCGATCGACGGGTATAACCGCATCCATGCGGTGCTGGGCGGCAGCGCAGACTGCGTAGCGACGCATCCCTCGGACATGGCGGTGGCGATGATGGCCCTCGGGGCGACGGTGCACACAGAGGGGCCGCGGGGCGGCACGCGGGCGATCGCGCTGAAGGATTTTTATCTGCTGCCGGGAGCGACGCCGGAAAAGGAAACGGTGCTGGAGCCGGGCGAGCTGATCACGCACGTGACGTTGCCGGCGCTCGAGAGCGGGACGCGCTCGCATTATCTGAAGCTGCGGGATCGCGCACAGTACGAATTCGCGCTGGCTTCCGCGGCGGTGGTGGTGCGGCTGCATGGGCGGCATGTTTCGCGGGTGCGGATTGCGCTGGGCGGAGTGGGCACGCGGCCCTGGCGGTCGCCGGAGGCGGAAAGGGCGCTCGAAGGACGCGAGGCGACGACGGAGAATTTCCGCAAAGCGGCCGAGGCCGCGATGGCCGGGGCGAAGCCGCTGAAGTACAACGCCTTCAAAATCGAGCTGGCAAAGAAGGCGCTGGTGAGGGCGCTGGAGACGACGACGGCGTGAGGCCGACCCTCTCCGCGACCGGGCTGCGGACAACGGTGGCACACCCGGGAGAGTTCGCGGTGAGGATGAAGGAGCGAACGGAATGAGCGCATCGATTATCGGCGCGGCGGTGAACCGCATCGACGGACCGCTGAAGGTGAGCGGGGCCGCAGAGTACGCGGTGGATCACAGGCTGGAGAATCTGGCATACGGCGTGGGCGTCGCGAGCACGGTGGGCAACGCGCGGGTGGTGCGCGTGGAGGCGAGCGAAGCCGAGCGCATGCCGGGCGTGCTGGCGGTGCTCTGGCACGGTAACACGCCGCCGCTGTATCGTCCGGCGGAACGGCTGGAGCACAGCCGCGCCGGGGAGATTCGGCCTCCGTTCGAGGACGATCAGGTGTATTACTACGGGCAGTTTGTCGCGCTGGCGATCGCCAGCACGCTCGAGCAGGCGCAGGCGGCGGCGGACAAGGTGAAGGTGGAGTACGACGTGCGGAAGCCGGCAGTTCTGCTGTCAGAAGCGCCCGCGCCGCAGGGGCCGCCCCGGGTGCACTCGAGCCGGGGCGACGCAGTGGGAGCGTTCGCGGGCGCGGCGGTGAAGCTCGACGAGACGTACACCGTCCCGGTCGAAGTGCACAATCCGATGGAGATGCACGCCACGATCGCGAAGTGGGACGGCGACAAGCTGACCGTGTATGCGACGACCCAGGGGGTTCTGAACGAGCAGAAGGTGCTGGCGGAGGTGATGGGGATTCCGCTGGAGGATGTGAAGGTGATTTCGCCGTTCTGCGGGTCGGGGTTTGGAGGAAAGCTGTTTCCGTGGCCGCAGTCGATGCTGGCGGCGCTGGGAGCGAAGCACGTGAAGCGGCCGGTCGAGGTGCAGGTGCCGCGGAGCCTGATGTTCACGACGGTGGGGCATCGTCCGCTGACCCGGCAGCGGATGCGGATTGGGGCGACGGCGGATGGGCAGCTGGTGTCGATGCAGCATGACGTGGTGCAGTCAACGTCGATGGTGGACGAGTACGTGGAGTACTGCACGGGCGTGACGACGACGCTGTACGACTGCCCGAACGTGGAGACGAATCAGCAACTGGTGCGGCTGAACGTGGGGACGCCGACGCCGATGCGCGGCCCGGGAGCGGTGCCGGGGCTGGTGGCGCTGGAGTCGGCGATGAACGAGCTGGCGGCGAAACTGGAGATGGATCCGATTGCGCTGCGGCTGAAGAATTACGCAGAGACAGATCCGGGCTCGCATCTGCCATGGTCGAGCAAACATCTGCGCGAGTGCTACCAGACGGGCGCGGAGCGGTTCGGATGGGCCAAGCGGACCCCGAAGGTCGGCTCGATGCGACAGGGGAACGAGATTCTGGGCTGGGGGATGGCGAGCGCGATCTGGGACGCGGGACGCGGCGGGGCGACGGTGCGGGTGCGGCTGAATTCCAACGGAACCGCGCGGGCCAGCTGCGCGACGCAGGATATTGGAACCGGAACGTACACGATTTTCGCGCAGGTGGTGTCCGAGAAGACGGGGATCCCGCTGGACAAGGTTCAGGTGGTGCTGGGAGACAGCACGCTGCCGCCTGGGCCGACTTCGGGCGGATCGACGGTGACGGCGACCGTGCTGCCGGCGATTGCGAAGGCGACGGACCAGGCGATCCAGCGGCTGCTGGAAGCCGCGGTGATGACGCCGGGATCGCCGTACTTTAGCGAAGACCGGGCGAACGCACCAAAGGTGGCGATGACCCGGGGATGGGTGCATGAAGTGGGCAGTCCGTATAACAGCGGGGTGCCGTTCGACGAGATCCTGATTGCGCGGCGGCTGGCGGCGCTGGACGGAGAGGCGAAGACGGAGCCGGACATGGCGGATCGGGAACGATACTCGTTCCGCTCCTTCGGGGCGCAGTTTATGGAAGTGGCGTGGGATCCGGGGATCGCGCGACTACGGGTGAGCCGTGCGCTGACGGTGATCGATGCGGGGAACATCATCAACAAAAAGGCGGGGACGAACCAGATTCTGGGCGCGGTGGTGATGGGGATCGGAATGGCGATGTTCGAGGAGGCGATTTACGATCCGCGGACGGGAAAGCCGATCAACAGCAACTTTGCGGATTACCTGGTGGCGACCAACGCGGACGTTCCCAAACTGGAATGCGTCTTCCTGGAGTATCCGGACTATCATTTGAACGAATACGGAGCGCGGGGCATCGGCGAGATCGGGTTGGCCGGCGTGGCTCCGGCCCTGACGATGGCGATTTATCACGCGACCGGAGTTCGGGTGCGGAAGCTGCCGTGCCGGATCGAAGACATCCTCGGAGGCGAGACGGCGACGATTGCTTAATTGTTGTGGAACTGCTGCAGATCCTATGCTGCGGAGGCTGCTGCATTGAGCTGTGGCGGAACTGCTGCAAATCTTATATGGCGGAACTGCGAAAGATCCTCGAGCTGTGGAAGCGCGCGAGCGCGGCGGACGAGGAGGTCTGCGTCGCAACCGTGGCCGCGATCGAGGGCTCGTCGTACCGGCGGCCAGGCGCGCGGATGCTGCTGACGGCGGGGGGACAGCGCGCGGGAACGATCAGCGGCGGATGCCTGGAAGCGGAAGTGGCGAAGAAGGCGTGGTGGCTGACCGAACGCGGCGCGTCGGTCGAGCGCTACATCAGCTTTTTCGACGATGACGGCGACATGGTATATGGGCTGGGATGCGGCGGAGCGATTCAGGTGCTGCTGGAGCGTGCTGAGCCGGCAAAACAGGCGCTGGAGGCGCTGCGGCGCAGCGTGGAGGATCGCGCGGCGCAGGTGGTGGTGGCAGGCCTCGGGCAGAAACCGGGGACAGCACTGATCGTCGACGAAGCCGGACGGGAAGTGTGGTCGCGCGATGCGAGTGAAACGGCACGGGCGCTGGCGCAGAAGGCGGTGCGCGTGCAGGCTTCGCAGTGGGAAGAGGCGTGGTTTGCGGAGTACATCGCTCCTCCGCCGGCGCTGTTCGTTTTTGGAGCGGGGGATGATGCGCAGCCGCTTGCGCGACTGGCGTGGGAACTGGACTGGCACGTAACGGTGGCGGACGGTCGATCGCATCTGGCCCGAGCGGAACGGTTTCCGCAGGCGGATGCGGTGCAGCCGCTGGCGGAGGCGCTGGGCGAAACCGCGAACCGGCCGGGGGCGCGGGACGCTGCGGTGATCATGACGCACAGCTACGAGCAGGATCGCGAAATTCTGCGCGCTCTGCTGGGGCGCGATCTGCGCTACCTGGGAATTTTGGGGCCGCGGCGCCGGACAGAGCACCTGGTGCACGCGATTGCCCCGGAGCTGGGGATGGACGCGGAGGAGTGCCTGACAAGGCTGCACGCGCCGGTGGGCCTGGACCTCGGCGGACACGCGCCGGCGGCGATTGCCCTGTCGATTGCGGCGGAGCTGCAGGCAGTGTTTGCCGGAGTGGCCGCCGCTTCTCCGCACGCGACCGTGCCGGCCTGAGGACAGGGTGCGGGGTACAGGGCGCAGGGTACAGGGCATCGCGGCAGTGGTGCTGGCCGCGGGCGCGTCCACACGGCTGGGACAAGCGAAACAACTGATCCGAACGGGGAGCGAGTCGCTGCTGCGGCGGACCGTGCGTCTTGCGGCGGAGGCGCGGTGCGCGCCGGTGTTCGTGGTGCTGGGCTATGAAGCCGAACAGATGCGGGCGGAGCTCGAAGGTCTGAGCGCGACGGCGGTAATCAATGAGCGATGGGTGGAAGGGATGGGCTCTTCGCTGCGGTGCGGGATCGAGGCCCTGGGCGCAACGGAGGCGCGGCCCGCGGGGGTGCTTCTGCTGGTCTGCGATCAGCCAAAAATCACGGCGGACCACCTGCTGAAGCTGGTGGCCGAGCAGGGCGGGGACGAGACGCGGATCGTGGCATCGGGCTACGCGGGGCGAGCGGGGGTTCCGGCGGTGTTTGGGTGGGGATTTTACCCGGAACTGCTGACAGTGCAGGGAGATCGGGGCGCGCGAGAAGTGATTCTCCGCCATGCCGATCAGGTCAGGATGCTGGCGTGGCCGGAGGGGGAGCTGGACGTGGACCGGCCCGGAGACCTGGAGAAGCTGCGAGGGTCCTAGCGGCCTGGTTTCAGATAAATTCCATTCTGCGAATAAAAAGTTTATATTACGAAACCTAAATGGTTTTCCACGGCTAACCTTCCTTTGGCAGCGGTGTTGCCTTGTTGCCAGGTCTTGCCCGCAAAGACTAGGATACGGGGCAGTTCAGTGAGGCTCCTCCGCAGTTCGGCGCCTACCCGAGCCAAAAGCCATGTACATCCCCGAAAAGCTGCTGTTCCTAACCCACACACAAACCAGCATGCGGAGCGACTTTATATGGCGTGGTATGCCTACTGCATAACAGAAAGACAGGCGTTTCCGGAGCTGCTTCGACACCGGAAACCGATTCCAATGGAAGCCGTTACCGGAGTTCAGGGCAATCAGGTTTTCCTTTACCCAGCCAGTGACCTGGCGGTTATCGTCAGCGAATATTCCTCAACAGAAACCCTCACCCAGCAAGCCGGCGTGGAGCATGCGCGGGTGATCTCGGATTGTTTCAAGACTTCCACGGTGCTGCCATTCCGGTTCGGGACGGTATTTGCGGACGATGAGGCGCTGCGCCGGTCGATCCGATCGAACCAGCGGCAGTTTGTGACCAACATCGAACGGCTGCGCGGCAAAGCGGAGATGCACCTGAAAGTGGTGCTGGACGACTGCTGCCGCGAGCAGGTGCGGCGGTACAACGCGCCGCCAACGCCGTCGACGGGGCGGGGATATCTGTCGAATCTGCGCGAGAACGCGGCGCTGCAGCGGGAACGGCAGACCAAAGCGCGGGCTGTAACGGTGCAGATGCACCGCATGTTCCTGCCCCTGGCGGAAGAGGTAAGCTGCCGGCGACTGGACACGGGCAAGATGCTGCTGGACATCGCGCACCTGATCGATTCGGGCGGGGTGGAGCGGTATCACAACAAGTATTCGAGCGCGTCGCTGCTGATGAAGGACTGCCAGATGCAGCTTTCAGGGCCGTGGCCGCCGTATCACTTTGTGCATCGGCTGACGCATCATGCCGCGGCTCCGCCGGCGGCGAGCGTGGCAGCGCGGCCAGCGGCGAGCCTGGCGGCTTCGGCGTAGGGCTGAGCGGCCCGGAACGATAAGACCCGCCGCAGGGGCGGGTCTTGTTTTTGGGTGGAACTCGAGTGGGCGCGGGTTTTGCCGACGCGGCCTGGAGCACGGCCGGCGTGCGACGGAGCGGGCGCTGGTCCATCCAACCGGCCTGCTCCGCCAACTTCGCAGCGCACATGCTCAGCACAAATGCAGCCACAGTTGCTGGCCGGGCTCCGAACTTCACTCCCGGCCAGGTGCATCAAGCCGCAGCAACAGGCGACATGGGCTTATATCACAACAAGCATAATCCGCCCGCAGGAAGCGTCTCCGGTAATCCGAAAACGATCGATAAGTGGACAGCTGGGGGTAATTATGGAAGCAACGCTGTCGCGATCTCCGTCAACTGCTTTTAGCCGAGGTGCTCCTATGAAGGGACGAGTGAAAAGGTCTGCGTTTATCCCTCGTGTTCGAGGCCTGTGCACTGGCAGCCTGAAGCGCAATGGCGCAGACCGCGCCGAAGTCGGATCTGATTCTGCCGGGAGCCAGCGTTGCCGAAGTAGAGCTCGACGGCAGCCCTATGTCGTTTCAAACTGTTTTCTCGCGCTGTCCAGGACGAGCCGGCGCGCAAATCGGCAGGTCCGGGGGAACAGCGTGCCCTGACGCAATTTACTACTGGAGCGATCTCGCCCGCGACCCAGGCGTCGTGACTGCGTACCTGAATGACGGTGTGATTTCTCAAATCTCAACTCAGGGGCCGGTGTTCTCCCTGCCCAATGGTCTCAGGACCGGGGCAACGGAAGAGCAGGTCAAACGAGCCTATCCCAAAGGGCAGGGGTACGTTCTCTCGGGGAGCGCTGGCCACCTGAACGGGGGACGTAATCTGGTCTGTTGGGCAGACGAAGGGGCAGGAGTGGCATTCAAATTCACCTGGTGGCCCAGCAAAAAGGAGAGCACTCTGAGCGGAATTGACATCTTCCCCAAAGGCTCCGATTTCCGACCCGAGGGATGTATCTCGCCGCCACAGCAGTGGGAGAAGCTGAAGCAGCCTTTCCCGGCGGACGCCCATACAGACCGTCTCCAGGCGGTCTGCGGCGCGTCAGTGGGCCGATTCCGGCCGGCCTGCTCGACGGGGAACGGCTGCCGGAGAGGAGGATTGCGATGCGGAGGATCGATCCGGGGGAGGCCGCGCCCGCCGATCTGTACAGGCTGATGATCGGCATCATTGTGCCGAGGCCGATTGCTTTCGTTTCGACGGTGGACGCAGCGGGAATCCGGAACCTTGCGCCGTTCAGCTATTTCACGGGTTGCAGCACGAATCCGCCGGTGGTCTGTTTCTGCGCGGCGGTGCGGCCAGGACCGCGGCCGCAGAAGGATACGCTGGAGAACATCCGGGCGACGGGAGAGTTTGTGGTGAACATCGTCTCCGAGGAGATGGCGGAGCAGATGAACGCGTGCTCGGCGGAGGTAAGCCCGGAGGTGGACGAATTTGCCTTGTCGGGGCTGACACCGATGGCGAGCGAGCTGGTAAAGCCGCCACGAGTGGCGGAGAGCAGGGTGCAGATGGAGTGCCGGCTGCGCCAGGTGATCGCGGTGAGCGACAAGCCGGGCGGGGGAAATCTGGTGCTGGGCGACGTGCTGCGCTTTCACGTACTGGAGACGGTGCTGCGGGATGGGTACAAAATCGATCCTGATGAGCTGCGGGCGATTGGAAGGATGGGCGGACCGACGTACGTGCGGACGCGAGACCGGTTCGAGATGCAGCGGCCGAAATAAACTGCAGCCAGCGGGCGGGCCGAACAAAGAGAAGCCCCGGCGGACCCACGAACCACCGGGGCTTTCATTGAGGGCGGCGAGGGGCGTCAGCGGTTGAGCGCGCGCCCCGCGCGCCTCTGCCCTATAGACGTGCGGCTTCAGGGAAGGTCACGGTCAATTGGGCTGTGGATTCCGTGGAGGCGCTCTGGTTTTTGGGGCGCGGCGGCGTTCCGAAACGCGCAGTTATGATGGCAGGGATATGAAAAAGCTCGCCTTTCTTTTCCCTGGACAGAACTCGCAGTATACCGGCATGGGACGCGACCTCGCGGAGCAGTTCGCGGTGGCGCGGCAGACGTTTGAGGAAGCCGACGACGCGCTGGGATTCTCGATCTCGAAGCTGTGCTTCGAGGGACCGGAAGAGCAACTGAAGCTGACGGAATATCAGCAGCCGGCGATCTGCACGGTGAGCGTGGCGGCGCTGCGCGTGCTCGCGGAAAAGGGGGTAACGCCGGCGGTGGTAGCGGGCCACTCGCTGGGAGAGTACGCGGCGAATGTGGCGTCCGGATCGCTGGCGTTCGCAGACGCGGTACGGACGGTGCGACAGCGCGGGAAGTTTATGCAGGAGGCAGTGCCGGCGGGACAGGGCGCGATGGCCGCGGTGCTGGGGCTGAGCTCGGAAGAGACCGCGCGGACCTGCGATGATGCCGCGGCGGAGACGCAACTGGTGGTGTCGGCGGCAAACTTCAATTCGCCGGAGCAAACGGTGATCTCCGGAGAAGCTCCGGCGGTGGAGCGGGCCGCGCAGCTCTGCACAGAGCGGGGAGCGAAGCGGGTGGTGATGCTGCAGGTAAGCGCGCCCTTCCACTGCGCGCTGATGCAGCCGGCGCAGAACCGGCTTCAGGATCTGCTGTGGACGGTCGGGTTTCTCGCACCCGGAATTCCGGTAGCCGTAAATGTGGACGCGGCGCTGGTGACGGATCCCGTAGCGCTGCGGGAGGCGCTGGTCCGGCAGGTGACGGGCGCGGTGCGCTGGGTGGAGTCGATGCGGCTGCTGATCGCGCAGGGGCCGGCGGCGTTTATGGAGGTGGGTCCGGGCAAGGTGCTGAGCGGGCTGATGCGGCAGATCGATCGCGGGCAGACGTGCGTGAACGTGGAAGATGAGGCCAGCCTCGGGAAGGCGATGGGAGCGATCGGGGGTCTGTGATCAGTAGTTTCTGGTGAGCAGCCAGTAGCCAGGACCCGGTAGCCGGTGGCACCGCGCTAAGGCCCGCTGTAGAGTTCGACGGGCGAGAAGCCAATGGTCTCGTTCCTGTCGTCGACGAAGAGGAAGATGGGGGTCTTGCCGCCGTTGATGTCGACGCCGATGATGACGCCGTTGCCGGAGTGATGGGCAACGATGATGGTGTGGCTTCTGATGACCCCGTAATCGCTGGACGAGCCCCAGTCTTTGGAGAAAGCCTCGAAGGTGTAGGGGGCGTACTTCTGCGGGTGCTGCTGCCAGTTGCGGTCGTTATTCCAGAGGCCGTAGGCCTTCTGGAGATTGCCGCTCTCGACGGTGTCGAGGAAGACGTTGACCTTGTGGTCGGAGGGCCAGTGCCAGAGCTGCCACGGAATCTGGAGGAACCAGAGCCAGGCGGCGATGGCGCCGACGACAACGATGACGGCCCCGGTGATGGAAAGGCGATGAATGAGGCGCGCCCGGCGCGCATTGTAGGAAGGAGCATCCAGCAGGGTCATTCCGTGCGACTCCTTTTCGTCGGGTAGGATGCCAAAAAACGAAGCCCTCCCCTCTATTCTGACACCGCGGAGGCTCCTGGGGTTTCTGTGGGGCAGCGGACTGGCCCCGAATCACAGGGAATAACGATTGCGGTCCTGGTCGGCGCGGCGCTCCAGCCCCAACTGGATGAGGCGATCGATCAGCTTCGGATAGGGGACGCCGGCAGCTGCCCAGAGGCGCGGGTACATGCTGATGGAGGTAAATCCGGGCAGGGTGTTGATCTCATTGACGAAGATGCGACCCTTCGGCCCCGGCTCCAGGAGGAAGTCGACACGCGCGAGGCCGGCACAGTCGCAGGCGCGGAAGGCGGCGACGGCCATCTCGCGAACCTGCCTGGTCTGCGCGCGGGTGAGCGGGGCAGGAACGATAAGGTCGGAGCCTTCGCTGAGGTATTTCGCTTCGTAGTCGTAGAACTCCTTGCCGGGAACAACTTCGCCAACGACGGAGGCTTCGGGCGCGTCGTTGCCGAGGACGGCGACTTCCAGCTCGCGGGCCTTGCGGCGCTGGCCGCCAACGCCCTGCTCGACGACGATTTTGCGGTCGAACTGCGCGGCGGTTTCGATGGCGGGGCCGAGCTCCTTGCTGTTGTGGGCCTTGCTGATGCCCACCGAGGAGCCGAGGTTCGCTGGCTTGACGAAGACGGGGTAGCGCAGAGCGGTCTCGACGCGGGCGCGGATTTTTTTGGGGGCGTGCTCCCACTCCGCGCGCAGGAAGGTGACGTGGCGGACGATGGGGAGCTTCGCGGAGGCGAAGAGGCGCTTCATCACGTCCTTGTCCATGCCGGTGGCAGAGCCGAGGACACCGGAGCCGACATAGGCGATGCCGGCCAGCTCAAAAAGGCCCTGGATAGTGCCGTCCTCGCCAAAGGTGCCGTGGAGAACGGGGAAGATGACATCGACGCTGAGGACGTGGTCGGGGCCGGGGGGCGCGATGGCCGAGGCTGCACGCTCGAAGGGAATCAGCGCCTGCGAGGGAACGGGAGGGACGAGGACGGATTCACCGCGGCGCAGGACGGCGGCAGCGGGGGTTGCGGCGGGATCGCCGGCGCGGAGATGCTTTGCGGAGTCGGCTTTGCCGACGAGCAGGAACTCGGCGTGGGCGGCGGTGACCCAGCGGCCCTCCTTCGTGATGCCGATGGGGACGACTTCGTATTTCTTGCGGTCGATGGCCTGAAGCACAGAGGCAGCCGAGAGGAGCGAGACTTCATGCTCGCCGCTGCGCCCGCCGAAGAGGATGCCGACGCGAATCTTTTTCATGGGCGAGAGTCATTTTAACGGCAGAATGGGAGGAAGTTGTGGCCCTGGCGCACGACGCATAAGATCAATTTTTGGCCATGTCCCCCGCGCCTCGCGTCCGTTTTGCGCCTTCCCCCACCGGGTATCTGCACGTGGGCGGGGCACGCACCGCTTTGTATAACTGGCTGTTTGCTCGGCATTTGGGCGGCGTGTTCGTGCTGCGGATCGAGGACACCGATCTGGACCGCAGCGAGGCGCGGCACGAGGCGGCGCTGATCGAGGACCTCGAGTGGCTGGGGCTGGAGTGGGACGAGGGACCGGGGGTGGAGGGTCCGCACGCGCCGTACCGGCAGTCAGAGCGGCTGGGGCTTTATCGCGAGCACACGGAGCGGTTGCTGAGGGAGGGCCAGGCGTACCGGTGCTTCTGCACGGCGGAGCAACTGGAGGCCGGGCGGGCGGCCGCGGCAGCGGAGCATCGGGCGCAGGTGTATTCGCGCAGGTGTCGCGGGATTGCCGCGGCGGAGTCGGCGCGGCGGGCAGCCTCGGGCGAGCCGTTCGCGGTGCGGCTGCGGATTCCGGATCATCCGCTGCGATTTCACGACCTGGTGCGGGGCGACGTGGAGTTTCCGCAGGAGACGGTGAGCGATCCGATTCTGGTGCGGTCGACAGGGATGCCGGTCTACAACTACGTGGTGACGGTGGACGATGCGCTGATGGAGATCACGCACGTGATCCGCGGGGACGACCACATCTCGAATACGCCGAAGCAGGTGGCGATCTACGAGGCATTCGGCTGGAAGCTGCCGGAGTTTGCGCATCTGTCGACGATTCTGGGCAGCGATCGCGAGAAATTGTCGAAGCGGCACGGGGCGACGGCAGTGGGAAGCTTCCGGGAAATGGGGATTCTGCCGGAGGCGCTGGTGAATTATCTGGCGTTGCTGGGATGGGGCGCGGAGGGTGGAACGCGGGAGATTTTTTCGCTGGAGGAACTGACGCGGGAGTTTCGGCTGGAGCGGGTGACGGCGTCGCCCGCGGTCTTCGACTGGGAGAAGCTGCACTGGCTGAATCGGCACTATCTGAAGCAGGCGCTCTTTCGCAATCCCACCGATCTCTCTGCAGTGGCTGTCGAGTATATGTCAAAAGCCGGCCTTATGAAGGGAGCTGCTGCGGCCGGGGTAATGCCGGGAACGGATGAGCTCGAGTTTGCAGAGGACCTGCTGAATGTGTTTTTGCCCTCCATGAGTCAGCTTGACGAACTCCCCGCGAAGGCCGCCTTCGTCTTTCGCTTCGATCCGGCGGCGGCGCGGGCAAACGAGGAGAACGCGGCGGTACTGGCGACGGAGACCGCGCAGAAAGTGCTGGCGGCTTTTGCGGCGAAGGTGCGGGCGGCGGGGGGACCGGTGACCCCGGAGCAATTCAAAGTCTGGATGAACGAGGTGAAGACGGAGACGGGCGCGAAGGGCAAGGACCTGTTCCATCCCGTGCGGATTGCGCTGACGGGATCACACTCGGGGCCGGAGTTCGACAAGCTGATCCCAATTTTCGAGAAAGGCTGCCGGCTGGCGCTGCCGGTTCCGGTGCCGGGCGTGCGCGAGCGGGTGGAGCGGTTTCTGGCGGGATGAAAAGCATCTGGTGGATCGAAGAGCGCCGGGATCCGAGGCTGGCTATTGTTGCCCGGCCTCGCGGCATGAATTGGCTGGAGGACGATCTGGCCAGGTTGAGATCAGCCGGTATCGACCTGCTGGTTTCTCTGCTGTGCGAGGATGAGGCGGAGGAGCTTGGGCTTGCTGACGAAGCTGCAACTGCGGAGCGGCTTGGGATGCGGTTTATCTCGTATCCGGTGCCGGATCGATGCACGCCCGGCGACGAAGCTGGATTTCGCAAACTGGTGTGCGATCTGGCCGGGCTGGTGAACGAGGGCCACCGCGTGGGCGCGCACTGCCGCGGGTGCATTGGGCGATCGACGGTGCTGGTTGCGTCGGTGCTGGTTCAGATGGGATGGGACCCTGGAGATGCTCTGTTGCGGATCGAGGCAGCGCGGGAGTGTCCCGTGCCCGATACACGGGAGCAGAGAGCGTGGATACTTCAGTTTCGGACTCCATCGTGAAGGACGCTGATTTCACGTTTCTCCATTCCTGGGAAGCGGAGATTCTTGCGGAACGGCCGCTGATTCTGCCGCCGCGGCGATTCGTGTATCCGCGGGAGGCGGAAGAGGTGGAGCGCGGGGCGCTGGAAGTGATGGTACGGCCGGTGGAAGGCGCGGCGTTTCTGGCGACGTTCGCGCTGGGGTTCGCCGATCCGATGGCGCCGACGGGATTGTGGAGCTGTCCGAACCACGAGGAGCTGTGCGCGGTCTCCGGCGGCTATGCGTATGTGGTGAACACGCGGGAGCCGGAGCGGTTCACGCATCTGCCGTATCGTCCGGTGCTGGAGGTGCGGGTGCTCCAGGAGCAGGGCCTGTTGCTGTTCGCGGGACATTATGCGCTGCTGGCGTGGGGCGAGGGTGGACAGGCGTGGCAGACGGCGCGGCTTTCGGCGGAGGGCGTGCGGATCGCGGAGATTCGCGGAAATGGACTGCACGGGTTCGGGTGGGATCTGATGACGGACAGGGAAGTGCCGTTCACGGTGGATCTGAGGACCGGAGAGCGGAGAACCCCGTAATTCCCTGGCCCGGCATCAGCCACCTGTCGAAGCGCAGGCGATTTCCTCAATGTCCGGGTCTGCAACGGGGAAATGCAGATCCTTCGACTCGTTCGCGCGAAATGATCGGCGCGAACTGGCTCAGGATGACAGCTCTTCCACTTTATTGAAAATGCTTACGAGGCTCTGGAGCGTATCGAGACAACGTCAGTTCGGCTGGATGCGGTAGAAGCTCAACGCGGCGTCGCCCTGCTGGAGCAGGCGATAGCGGGCGAGCGCGCCGTAACGGTCGTCGAGGGCGCGGCGCTTTTCGTGCTCGGCGATGACGAGCGCGCCGGGCGCGAGCAGAGCGCGGCAATCGCTGCCGAGCAGGCCGAGGGCAAGGGCGTACTGGTCATCAGCGCGAAAGGGGGCGGCCCAGGGAGGGTCGAGGAAGACCAGATCGGCCGTTCGGCCGGCTTCGAGCAGACGGGGGAGGGCGGCAGCGACGTTGCGGGGCTCGAGGGCGTAGCCGCCGCGAATGCCAAGCGCGGCGAGATTGGCGCGGATGGCGCGCAGGGAAGACTCGGCGTGCTCGACGAAGATGGCTTCGCGCGCGCCGCGGCTGAGGGCCTCGATGCCGACCGCGCCGGAACCAGCATAGAGGTCGAGACAGACCGAGCCGGTAACGCGGGGCGCGAGCACGTTGAAGAGGGTCTCGCGGAGGCGATCGCCGGTGGGGCGCACGTCGAGGCCGCGGGGCGCGTGGAGTATGCGCGAGCGGAATTGTCCGGCGATGATGCGCATGGCCCCCCCCGGAGCGGTGGCACAAGTGGCCAAATCCGGCCAAACCTCTACAATATCGGGAAGGTAGCGGAGAATCGAGATGCGCGCGTGGTCATTGCCGCTGGGACGCTGGTTTGGAGTGCACCTGCGCATCCACTATTTCTTTCTGCTGCTGCTGTTTTTCTGCGCGGTTTCCACGAATCTGGCCGGAGTTTCGGGATGGCGCGGCGTGATGCTGTGGATGCTGCTGCTGGGAGCTGTGCTGGGGCGGGAAGCAGCCCGCGCGGTGACGGCAGCGTATCAGGGACTGGCCGTGCGGAGCATTCTGCTGCTTCCGATTGGGGGGCTGTTTTCCTACGCGAGCCCGGAGATGGCGGAGCGGGCCGATACGGGGCCTGCGCAAATCGCGATGACGGTGGCCGGGCCGCTGGCCAACCTGCTGTTTGCGGCGCTGGTGGCGGCGCTGATCGCGGGCGCGTCGGCGCAGGTGCCGGTTGCTACCATGCCGATCATCACGCCCTCGCACCTGATGCGATCGATCGTGTGGCTGAATGTGGCGCTGGGGGCGATTCACCTGATTCCGGCGTATCCGCTGGATGCGGGGCGGCTGATGCGCAGCGCGCTTGCGAAGACAAAAGGGATTGCCCAGGCGACCCGGGCGGCCTCGGGCATCGGGCAGATGGTGGGCATTGCCGCAGTCGTGGTGGGGCTGGCGCTGCTGGCGCTGCCGAACACGCATATGGCCGCCAGCCTGAGCCCGTGGCTGATCATGGGCGGGTTTTTCATCTTCATTGGGGCTCAGCTGGAAGATCAGGGCGTGCTGTTCCAGAGCGTGGTGGAAACGGTGCGGATGAAGGACGTGATGCTGACGGACTTCGATACGCTGTCGCCGTCGGACACGCTCTCGGACGCGCTGTACAAGGCGATCCACAGCCTGCAGGACGATTTTCCGGTGGTGCGCGGGCCGAACCTGGTGGGGGTGGTGTCGCGGCAGGGCATTGTGCAGGCGCTGCGGAACGAGGGCAACGGGTATATCCAGGCAATTATGTCGAGGGCGTTCCAGGTGGCGCAGCCGGAGGATTCGCTGGGCGCGCTGATCCGCCGCATCGGCAGCGGGCGGCTTTCGCTGATCCCGGTAGCGGAAAGCGGGCGCGTGGTGGGCATTGTGACGTGGCAGAACCTGAGCAGCAGCATGGGTCTGCTGGCCGAATACCGCCGCCTGGAGCACAGCGGCAATGAGCGAGAATAGAAGAGGTCTCGTGATCAGATTTCCGGCTTCGGCAGACATCCTGCGCCCCGCTTTGACGCCGGGTCGCCCACCGGCCGTTGCAGGGCATGTGCATGCATGAGACCAGTTCAGGTTCTCCGCTCGCCCCCGGTCTCTATTTAGTCGCCACACCAATCGGGAATCTGGAGGACATCACGCTGCGCGCGCTGCGGGTGCTGCGCGAGGCGGATCGCATAGCGTGCGAGGACACGCGGCAGACACGCAAACTGCTGGACCGCTACGGCATCCTGACGCCCGTGGTGAGCAGTCACCAGCACAATGAGGCGGTTCGGAGCCGGGAACTCCTGGAACAACTGCGCCAGGGCGCGCGCATCGCCGTGGTGACCGACGCGGGGACGCCGGGGATTTCCGATCCGGGCATAATTCTGGCGGAGGCGGCGATCGACGCCGGCGTGGCAGTGTACGCGATACCGGGGCCGAGCGCGCTGCTGGCGGCGCTCGTGGCCTCCGGGCTGGATACAGAACGCTTCTTCTTCGCGGGCTTTCTGCCGCCGCGGAAGGGCAAGCGCAGGACGGCGCTGGAGGAGCTGGCGGGATCGCTGACCGGGCCGACGACGCTGGTCCTGTACGAGGCGCCGCATCGCATTCTGGACACGCTGGAGGATTTGAGTGTGGTGTGGGGGCCGGAATGCCGCATCGCTGTCGCGCGCGAGCTGACCAAAATGCACGAGGAGTATTTGCGGGGAACGGTCCGCGCGGTGCGCGAGGAGATGCAGGCGCGCGTCAATCTGCGCGGGGAGATGGTGCTGGTGATTGGAGCGCGTCCGCCGGCAGACGAGGCGCGGCCTGGATCGGAAAGCGTGCGCGAACGGCTGTCCGAGCTCGAGCGTTCCCAGGGGCTGACGGAGAAGGACGCGCTGAAACGGCTGGCGCGGGAGCGGGGCGTGGCGAAGAGCGAGTTGTGGCGGGAGCTGCAACGGGAAAAGACGCGGGGCCACTGAGCGGTCCCATCTGATCCGCCGCTGAAGGGATTGTTTTGAAACCGCTCGCGGGGCGGGTTCGTCGTCCATGTGCGGATGCACCATCTCCAAAGGGCTCCGATGAACAAGGTCCTTCTCCGCTCCATCATCGCCACCTTACTTTTAGTGGCGACAGCTGCCTTTGGCCAGCAAACCGGCGCAGCCGCGCCCGTCCCGGCCGCGTTCCTCTCTGCCCGAACCATCTTCATCTCCAGCGGAGGCTCGGATGCGGGGCCGTTTCCGAGCCCCTTCAGCGGCGACGAGAACCGGGCCTGCGACGAGTTCTGCAGGGAGCTGCAGGCGCGCTCGCATTATCAGATCGTCTCCGATTCCGCTCAGGCCGATTTCGTTCCGGAGCTGCGGCCGCTCGCGCCCTGCCGGCTGACCAAAGCGAACAAGGTGCAGGGAGCAGCCGATCCGCGGCCGCAATTCCGGCTGGAGATCTGTCAGGGCAGGACGCATTACGTGCCGCGGACGCTGACACAGTCCATCCCGGCGGCGATCCTGCAGAAGACGCACGATCGCAACTTCGATGAGGGTCTCACCCAGGTGGTGAAGGACTTCGAGGCGCCGGGGCAGACGGCTGGGGCGGAGTCCGGGTCGCAGGGGCGCTTCGAGCGAGCCGGCGGCATTGTGTCCGGCGCGGCTGAGGACGAGTTAGCGGGTGGGCTCCTGCCAGGCAGGAACAGGGCGCTCGTCCACCGGCAGATCGCGGTTCTTTACGCGATCATAGAGGTAAGCGTCGCTGACGGTGCCGAGAGCTTCGTTGTAGAGGGTGACGGAGCCTGTGACTTCCTTTACCTCTTCGACGAACTGATGGAGGGTTTTAAGCTTGTCGGCGGTCGCGGGGAACTCGGCCTGGCTGGTGTGGAAGAACTTCTGGTAGCCGTGATCGTAGAGATGGGCAATCTCGCCGCCGATGACGAGGCCGGGGCGGACAGCCATGCGCAGGCCGGCTTCGTTCTGCGCGCGCTCAAGGACGATGGAGCAGCCGTCCTTCGAGATGCGGACGCGGTTTGCGTCCCCGGCGACGGTCTGAACATCGAACTGGAGACGTCGGAGTTCGCTGAGAACCTGGTCGAAGGTGCGGCGGCGCGGCTTTTTGAGCATGATTTCCCCGAGGATGGCGCGAAAGCTACACTCATTCTTAGCGGCTGCGCGCTGCTTTCAGGGTCGCACAAACGCGGCGATGGCTGCAATTTCAGGTGGCGGATGGATTCCCCAAAATAACGGAAACGACTGAGAGATGGCGACACTGGTTCGGGACAAAGCCGGCCTGCCCGGCTCGACGCTGCTGGAGCGCATCGGGAATACGCCCCTGGTGCGGCTGGAGCGGCTGACGGCGGAGCTGCCCCGGATTCAGATTCTGGGCAAGGCGGAGTGGACAAACCCAGGCGGATCGGTGAAGGATCGCGCGGCGGCGGCCATTGTGCTGGACGCGCTGAAGCGGGAGAAGCTGTGTCCCGGACAGCGGCTGCTGGACGCGACAAGTGGGAATACCGGGATTGCCTACGCGATGCTGGGCGCGGGACTGGGGTTTCCGGTAACGCTGTGCATGCCGTCGAATGTGTCGCCGGAGCGGAAGCGGATTCTGCGGGCGTATGGCGCAGAGATGGTCTGGACCGATCCGGGGGAAAGCTCGGACGGAGCAATCCGCAAGGCCCGGGAGCTCGCGGCTGATCCGGTTGTGGGTCCGCAGTACTACTACGCCGACCAGTACGGCAACGATGCGAACTGGCGGGCGCACTACAACGGGACGGGAGTGGAGATCCTCGAGCAGACGGGCGGACGGCTGACACATTTTGTCGCCGGGCTGGGGACAAGCGGGACGTTTATGGGCGTGGCGCGGCGGCTGAAGGAAGCGAATCGAGCCATCCAGCGCGTGGCGATGCAGCCGGACTCACCGTTCCACGGGCTCGAAGGGCTGAAGCATATGGCGACGGCGATTGTGCCGGCGATCTACGATCCGAAGCTGGCCGACCGCAACGTAGAGGTGGCAACGGAGGCGGCCTATGCGATGGCGCGACGGCTGGCGCGGACGGAGGGCCTGCTGGTGGGGATCTCTGCCGCGGCGGCGGTGGCCGCGGCGCTGCGGATCGGCGAAGAAGAGGCAGCCGCGGGACGGGAGGCGACGATTGTGACGGTGCTGCCGGACGCGGCAGACAGGTATCTGAGCGAGCGGTTCTGGGAGGAAGAGTAAGTGCTCCGCCTGAGCGTGCAGGTCTACGATGCCCTGCGCCAGCATGGCGAGGAAACTTATCCGCACGAGTGCTGCGGCGTGCTGCTGGGGCATTTTCTGGAGGAAGACGGGCGAGCGGTGAATGCGGTGGAGGATGCGGTGCGCGCGGGGAACACGCGGACGGATTCGGCACACAACCGGTATCAGATTGCCCCGCAGGAGCTGGTGAAGATTCAGCGGACGGGACGCGAGCGCGGACTGGAGATTGTTGGGTTCTACCACTCGCATCCGGACCATCCGGCGCAGTGGTCGCCGACGGATTTTGCGGAGGCGCACTGGATTGGGTGCAGCTACGTGATTACCGCGGTGGAAGAGGGCGCGGCGCGGGTGACAAATTCGTTTCGGCTGGCGGGGACGCGCGAGGAAGACAAAGCGTTTGAGGATGAGGCGATTGAGGTGAGAGGGCAGCTCGACCCGGGGTATGAGCCGCAGCCTTTCGGCGATCCGGCGACTCCGACAGCACGGAAGTAGCGGAAGCATGAGGGTTTGGGGCAGAATAGAAGGAGCAATGATCCGGATTCCTCCATCCGAGCGGCTGAGCGCGCACGCAACGGGCGCGCGATGTTGCTGTTGTCGATTCTGACGACAGCGCAGCGGAAATCCCCTGTGGTTTCCCATTTCTTACGCTTTTCCAGCCCGCTCGAGGAGAACCAGTCCATGACGATCGAGATTCCGTATCCCCTGCGCCCGTATACGGGCAATCAGTCCTCCGTGAATGTGAAAGCCGCGACGGTGGCCGAGGCGGTCAGTGGCCTGACGACGCGGTACCCGGACTTTCAGAAGCACCTGTATACGCCGGAGGGGAAGCTGCGGTCCTTTGTGAATCTCTACCTGAACGACGAGGATGTGCGCTACCTGCCGGAGCGGGAAGGGACAGCGGTGCAGGAGGGGGATACGCTGTCGATTATCCCCTCGATTGCCGGCGGCGACTAGCCGTCGAGGCGGACGCGCTTCGCGCAGAAACCAAAGATGAAGGGGTGCCTGCGGGCGGGACTGGCCGTCCCGGCGACTGCGTTTCGCGCTCCGAGCCGGCGCCTGATAAGTCCGCCCAGGCGGCCAGCACCTTGCACCCGGCGGCCCTCCCATCGCATCCTGAAAAGAACACATTATGGCGACGACAACGGTATCCGTGACCCTCCCTGAGCTTTCCAACGACGAAGTGGCCCGCTACTCGCGGCACCTCATCCTGCCTGAGGTGGGCATGGAGGGGCAGCAGAAGCTGAAGGCGGCCAAAGTGCTGTGCGTGGGCACGGGCGGACTGGGATCGCCGCTGGCGTTCTATCTGGCCGCCGCCGGCATTGGGACGCTGGGGCTGGTGGACTTCGACGTGGTGGACGCGAGCAATCTGCAGCGGCAGATCATTCACAGCACGAAGGATGTGGGGCGGCCGAAGATCGAGTCGGCGACCGAGAAGCTGACCGCGCTCAACCCGTTCCTGAACGTGGTGAAGCACGAGACGATGCTGACCAGCAAAAACGCGCTGGAGATTATCACCCGGTACGACATTGTGGCGGACGGGACGGACAATTTTCCGACGCGGTATCTGGTGAACGATGCCTGCGTGCTGACCGGCAAGCCGAATGCGTACGGATCCATCTTCCGGTTCGAGGGGCAGGCGAGCGTCTTCGCGACGAAGGAGGGTCCGTGTTACCGGTGCCTCTATCCGGAGCCGCCGCCGCCGGGGCTGGTGCCCTCGTGCGCGGAGGGCGGCGTGCTGGGCATCCTGCCGGGACTGGTGGGGGTGATCCAGGCGACGGAGGTCATCAAGCTGGTCCTGGGCAGGGGACAGCCGCTGATCGGGCGGCTTTTGCTGGTGAACGCGCTGGACATGAAGTTCCGCGAGCTGAAGCTGAGGAAGAATCCCGAGTGCCCGGTGTGCGGGACGAATCCCACAGTCACCAGACTGATCGACTACGAACAGTTCTGCGGCATTGTCCCGGAACAGAAGGCGGCGCCTGTGCAGAATGGCATTCCCCAGATGAGCGTGAAGGAGTACAAGCAGCGGCGCGATGCCGGCGAGGACCTGTTTCTGCTCGACGTGCGCGAGCCGTTCGAGTACCAGATTGCGCAGATGGGCGGGTACCTGATTCCGCTGGGCCAGGTGCCGCAGCGGATGAGCGAGCTGGATCCGAAGCGGGAGATCGTGGTGCATTGCAAGGTTGGGGGCCGAAGCCAGCAGGCGGCGGAGTTCCTGAAGAAGAACGGCTTTGCGAAGGTGCACAACCTGGCCGGCGGGATTCTGGCGTGGTCGAGCGAGATCGACCCCGGCGTGAGGAAGTATTAGTTCGGCGAATTAGCCTTTCGGGCGTTGCCAGCGGCCATGCCCCCGCCCTCTGCGCGCATTTAACAGAAGAAGACGACGCTTCCTGTTGCAGGACGGGGGTATACTCCGTGTGCCCGGCATTCCCGCTCCATTGCTGCTTTCAGAACCGGGGGAGTTTGGGGGGCCTGTATGGACTTATTAGCTTTGCGTCTTCTCTTCATTCTGGTTTTGGCAGCTGCCTGCTGGCTTTTCCGTCCGTTCGGGGCAGAGCCGTGGCTTGCGGCGGTAACGGGCGCAGCCGCGGCGGCGCTGATTATCTTTTTCGAGCTGAGGGTGCGGGCGCTGACACTGCGGCGTTTGTTCGGCGCGGTCATTGGGAGCCTGCTGGGCATCGCGGGCGCGTTCCTGTTCTCGCTGGTGCTGGGCCAGAGCCTTCCGGCGGGGCACGCGCGGAGCCTGCTGCAGATTGGCGTGCTGCTGCTGATGACCTATACCGGGCTGGTGGTCGGGGCGAGCAAGGGTGACCTTCTGAATCTGGCGGCGCTGGGCGGGCTGTTCTCCAGCGAGCGCGGCGGCAAGCGCAACACCAAGGTGCTGGATACCAGTTCCATCATCGACGGGCGGATTGCGGACATTGCCGATACGGGATTTCTGGAGGGCACGCTGATCGTGCCGGAATTCGTGCTGCGCGAGCTGCAGATGGTGGCGGACTCGTCGGACTCGTCGAAGCGGCAGCGCGGGCGGCGCGGGCTGGACGTGCTGCAGGCGATGAGGGCCAATCCGAACATCAGCGTGCAGATTGTGGAGGAGGACTATCCGAATCTGCGCGAGGTCGATATGAAGCTGATCGAGCTGGCGCGGCAGCACGATGCGAAGATTGTGACCAACGACTTCAACCTGAACAAAGTGGCGCAGGTGCGGGGCGTGCCGGTACTGAACATCAACGACCTGGCGAACTCGCTGCGGCCGGTAGTGCTGCCAGGCGAGAAGATGCGCGTGCTGGTCATGAAGGAAGGCAAGGAATACGACCAGGGCGTAGGGTATCTGGACGACGGGACGATGGTGGTGGTGGACCACGCGCGGCGGCAGATCGGCCGCCAGGTGGAAATTGCGGTGACGTCGGTGCTGCAGACGGCGTCGGGGAAGATGATCTTCGGGAAACTGGACGAAGCGCCGAGGCCCGAGCCGGTGCGGGGGCCGGTGGAAGTGTCGTAGGCTGCGGATCGGAACCAGACCGGAAGCTAACCATCAGCGCGTTTTACGGCATCCTGATTCAGATATTCCGGAAAGACCATCCTCCTCCGCGCTTTCACGCTCTTTACGCGGAGTTCGAGGTGGTCGTCGACATTCGCACGCTGGACGTGCTGCAGGGCGAGTTTCCCGGACGCGCCATGGCTTCGGGGCTGGAATGGGCGCAGGGGCATCGCACTGAACTGATGGAGGATTGGGATCTGTGCTCGCGCAATCAGCAGCCCAGGAAGATCCGGCCGCTGCCGCAGTCCCGGTGATTCGGCCGCGGGCTTCGTGGCGCGTGGCGGAGGTGCACGCTCTCGGCGACTTCTCTCTGCGGATCCGCTTCAAGGATGGGCTGGAGGGCATTGTGAAGATGTCGGAACTGGTGCATTCCGCTGAGGCTGGCGTTTTCGCTCGGCTGGCGGACTCCGCGATCTTTGCTCAGGCGGCCGAGCACCATGGGGCGGTCACGTGGCCGGGAGAGGTCGATCCGGCCCCGGACGCAATGTATCAGGCGATCCGAGAGCATGGCGAGTGGGTGCTGCGGTAGCTCCCCGCGGTCGCGCACCGATTACGCAATTCTTACATTCGCCTGACCCGGATAACCGGTAAGGTAATACTGGATTTTCTGCCGCATGCCCTTCGCCGCTGAAGTTCCCGCCGCCCCCGCCCTGGATGCCGTGCGCGCCGACTCCGAGGCGCTCGAGCAGACGCGCTCCGCAAAACTCAACCTGATCTTCGCGGTCACGCTGACGGTGTTTCACCTGGGCGCGCTGGCGGCGCTGTTTTTCTTCAGCTGGAGCGCGCTGGCGGTGTTCGTCGTGCTGTGGCTGCTCGGGCAGAACGTCGGCATCGCGATGTCGTACCACCGGCTGCTGACTCATCGGGGCTACACCACGCCGAAATGGGTGGAGTACGCGATGGCACTGTGCGCGACCCTGGCGCTGCAGGGAGGGCCGATCTACTGGGTGGCTGTGCACCGGATGCACCATCAGCTGACCGACCGGCCGGGCGATCCGCACTCGCCGCGGGACGGCAAATGGTGGTCGCACATGGGATGGATCCTGCACGGGTCGCTGCGGAACCGGAATCCGCTGCTGGCGCGGTACGTGCCCGACCTGGCAGACGATCCGTTCTATGTCTGGCTCAGCCGGTGGCACTGGGTTCCGGTGACGGTGGTGGGGATTGGGCTGTTCCTCGTGGGCGGATGGTCGTGGTTCCTGTGGGGGAGCTTCCTGCGTATCACGCTGGGGCTGCATACGACGTGGCTGGTGAATTCCGCGACCCATCTGTGGGGTGGGCGGCGCTTCGAGACGCGGGACGATTCCACCAACAACTGGTGGGTGGCACTGCTGACCGGCGGCGAAGGCTGGCACAACAACCACCACGCGCATCCGGTGTCGGCGAGCCATGGGATGGCCTGGTACGAACTGGACTTCAACTACTGGGGCATTCGGCTGCTGGGGTGGATGGGGCTGGCGAAACGAATCAAGGTGCTGGGCCCGAGCGGCGGCCCGGCGCGGATTTTGCATCCGTAATTTGAACTTCTTGTTCACTGCGAGCAGGCTTTTCCCTACACCCGCTGCGCCGCTGTACACTTTCCCGGCATGATTCCAAAGAGATATGCCCGTTCGTTCCCCCTGCCTTGTCTGCTGCTGGCCGCTTCGCTGGCTGCGACGCAAACCACCGCAACGCCGCACCTGTTCTTCCGCGTGACGCTCGGCACCGGGATGGCGCGTGTCGCGTCGGGGCGCGTGCTGATCTTCCTCGAGGCCGGCAGCGGCGCAAAGCAGGTGCGGGCGAATGAATTCCATCCTTCGGCGACGTCGATTGCCGCGGAAGAGGTCACGGACCTGCATCCCGGCGAATCGATCGACGTGGACGTGGACCAGATCGCATTCCCCGCGCCGTTTTCATCGCTGAAACCGGGGACGTACGAGGCGCAGGCGGTGCTGGATGTGGACCACACCTACGCGTACGACGGACTGCAGCCAGGCGATCTGGAAAGCGATGTGGCAGCGCTGCCCAACTGGACGCCGGGCAGGGGGAGCGAGCCGGCGTTTGTGCTGGACCGGGCCGCGCCGGCGCGCAGGACGCCGAACCTGAAGATGAGCCCGGAGGTGCTGGCGGCGGCGAAGCCGTCCATGCATCTGGCCGACTTCGTGAGCGCAGCGCTGACGGCGTTCTGGGGGCGGCCCATCCACATGCGCGCGTGGGTGGTGCTGCCGCCGGGGTATGCGGATCATCCGCACGAGCACTATCCAGCCGTGTACTGGACGCACGGGTTTGGGGCGACGCTGCCGTACGACCGTTCTTTCGGGGCGGCAATGTACGAGCGGATGGCGGAGAAGAAGATGCCGCCGATGATCTGGGTGATGCTGGACGAGTCGCTGCCGACCGGGACGCATGAGTTCGACAACTCAGTGAACAACGGGCCGTGGGGCACGGCGCTGGTGGAGGAATTCATTCCGTGGATCGAAACGCAGTACCGGATGGACGCGAAAGCCAGCGGGCGGTTTCTGAATGGCCACTCGTCGGGCGGATGGGCGACGCTGCAACTGCAGATCGATTACCCGAGGGTGTTCGGGGGGACGTGGTCGACGTCGCCGGATCCGAGCGACTTCCACAACTTCACGGGCCCGGATCTGTATGCGCCGCATGCGAATGTGTACTACGAGCGGAATGGGTCGCTGTATCCGCTGGTGCGGGACCATGGGCATGTGATTGCGACGTTTAAGGAGTTCGCGCAGCAGGAGGCGGTACTGGGCAGCTACGGCGGGCAGATGGCGTCGTTCGAGTGGGTGTTCTCGCCGCGCGGTCCGGACGGGCGGCCGGTGGAGATGTTCGACCGCAAGACGGGCGATGTCAATCCGGCGGTGGTGGCGTACTGGCGGGAGCACTACGATCTGGCGCACATTGCAAAGACGACGTGGCCGGAGCAGGGACGGTATTTGAAGGGGAAGATCCACCTGATCGTGGGGACGGCGGACACGTTCTATCTGAACGAGTCGGCGCGGCTGCTGCAGCAGGTGCTGCAGGGCCTGGGCGCGGATGCACACTTCACCTTCCGGCCGGACCGAACGCATTTTGATCTGTACGCGGAGCATGGCGACCGGATGGCGCTGATGGACGAGATCACCGCGCAGATGTACGCGGTGGCGCGGCCGAAAGCGCACTGGCAGGCACCGGCGAGCGAGGACGTGCTGGCTCGGCAGTAGAAGAGGCGACGCTATAATCAGCGGAGCAGCCCCAGGGAGATCTGTGACTCACCTGCGATGCGCAGTCCGCAGCGCTCTCCGCCGGGCCTGCGACTGAGAGACGCATTGATTCAGCAGCCATCGGTTCGTCGGTCCCGCGATGCCGGACCGCTTCTCCGACTCACATTTCTGCTGTTGTGTACCGCTGTCATGGCGGGATGCCGCCATGCGCCGAGAACGATCGGACAGGGCGCGGACGCGTTTACGGGCGTCGTGCACCACACCCGGAATCCGCAGGTAGCGGAATACACAGTACGGCCGCACTCGGCTGCGCAGGTGACCATCGAGTTTGGGCCGACGACGGCGTACGGGCTGAAGACCTGGACGGTTTCCGCCGGGCAGAATCACCCGGCGACGATTTTTGTCGCGGGGATGCGAGCGCAGACGCGCTACCAGATGCGGGCCCTGGTTCGGTTTGCGGACGGGACGGAGGTGGACGATGTGGACCACACGTTTCGGACCGGGCACTACAAGCGGTCGATGATCCCGCCGATTACGGTGCAGACCTTTGGAATGCCGCAGGCGGGGGTGGAGCTGCTGAATCCGTCGATCCGGTCGTGGTACGAAGCGCTGGTGACGGACCTGCAGGGGAATGTACTGTGGGCTTATAACTACTCGGACCGGCAGTCGAGCTTCGAAATCCAGGTACATCGCTATGTGCACGCCGCGTATCTGACGCTGGTGAACTGGTGGCGTTGGGTGAAGCACCTGTTCGGAGCGAAGGTGCCGGGGCATCCGAAGCTGTGGGACAAGGAGCTGTGGAAGCCGGTGCCTCCGGAGCGCCGCTTCGCGACGATCATCAACCCGATCAAGCTGATGCCGAACGGGAATTTTCTGATGGTGATCGGTCTGGCGTCGCACGCGCTGCTGGACAGCCCGGATGGAGCGCCGCCGCCGCGTACGACCATCGCGCTGCGCGAAGTGAACCTGGCCGGCAGGACGATCCGCAACCTGAACATGAAGAAACTGAACCAGGAACTGAAGGCGATCGGCTACCAGGGGCCGACCCTCGAGATGGTGCATCACGATGTGGCCATCCTGCCCAACGGTCACATGATCGTGATCGCCAATGGGACCCGCGATTACACGAACCTGCCTGGCTATCCGGGGACGACGCGGGTGATCGGCGACGTGCTGGTCGATCTCGATCCGAACTTTCGTCCGGTGTGGACGTGGAACGAGTTCGATCATCTGGATGTGAATCACCACCCGATCGATTTTCCGGACTGGACGCACACGAATGCGGTGGTCTACACGAAGGATGACGGAAACCTGATCGTCTCCATGCGGGCGCAGCACGAGGTCATCAAGATCGACTACGACAACGGGAAGGGCTCAGGCAAAATCCTGTGGCGGCTGGGGCCGTACGGCGATTTGCGGCTGATCGGCGGCACCGCCCCGACCGACTGGAACTACGGGCAGCACGATCCCGTGATCATCGGCAGCCGCGACGCGGGCGTGTTCGATCTGGGCATGATGGACAACGGCTACGGGCGGATCATGCCGGACGGTAAGGTTTGCGGGACGAAAGGCGCGCCGGCCTGCTATTCGACGGCGCTGGTATTCCGCATCGACGAGAAGGCGAAGACGGCGACGATTATTTTCCGAGACAAATTTCCGCCGAAGCTCTATTCGCTCTGGGGTGGCAGCGTGCAGCCGCTGGCGAACGGGGACATGGAGATCGACCTGTGCAATGTGGGACACGACTCCGATGTCTACGAGGTGACGCAGACGGCTAATCCGCGGACGGTGTGGCACGTGCACGTGAGCGAGACGAACCTCTACCGCACGGAACGGCTGGGAAGCCTGTATCCGGGGGTGCAGTGGCGATAGCTGCTATGCCATCACCGACTGCGCAGGGAGG